>Ga0214919_10000093_pt1 | contig 138365 bp, 145 predicted proteins | sample LL1503_MetaG_FD_177994 | JGI IMG/M metagenome (GOLD analysis project Ga0214919, IMG submission 177994) | Freshwater microbial communities from Lake Lanier, Atlanta, Georgia, United States - LL-1503 | ecosystem: Environmental > Aquatic > Freshwater > Lake | place: USA: Georgia | collected...
AAGGATTATTTTTATTCCCCTCATATCCAGTAACTTTTGATTACTAATTCTTAATACCGATTAGTTAGACTAATCACTCCTTGAGATATTGGTTACTCTCTTACTACTCCACTCTCTTAAGCCTTGCGAGCTTACTCAGGATTCGACTCCTTAGAGGTTTTTGGTAAAAATACATATTGACTTGGGGTCTTTATGTGCCTCTGACAGCCAGAGACTATGTAGGTACCTGTCACCAACATCTGACGGACACTTTTCCTTGATTGATTAATTTGATTAACTTATTCAAAGTTTTAGTGGTTAGTGGATTGAAAAGGAAGCGGTCCGTCGCCAGCTCAGTTATCTTTTGAACAACCGAATACTAAACTCCCTTATGCAACATCCCTGTCGCCATATTTTTGCTCATCTTCAAAACAAAACCCTTGGTAGAGTTAGGTTAAGGACAACAACAGCACCACCTGTACGATGTCATACCTTTCGGCTTTAAGACAACCTTAATATTGGACTACGTAGTAATGAAGTTGGATAACAACATTTCCCACATAAGTCCTACGGATTATTCTTATTGATGTTCCCATCTCAACCTGACAACCCACATTGCCAAGTAATTTAACCACATCTCCTACAGTGTTACCCTCGGGTACTGAGGTTAAATTATATTCCGCCTGTGTGCTTAAGATTATTACTAATCCGCAACTTACTTAAACCAAGTAAGTCACTTTATCCCGATTTCTCGGTTTATTTGATGACTACACACCGCCAATTATCTTTTATCAGTAAACATCTCAAAATCAACCCGAAGGTCTCATTATCAATATCCTGAATGGATAATATTTTTATTCAAAGAACTATTAAATTTAAAGAAGATGCTGGAATATTTACAACCACCCATTCCCCCCACTTGTAATCACCGATTTTATTTTTAATTTTAAAAATTACTTTCGGTAGGGAAAGAATAATGGAATCTTTACAACCCCATCTTCTTCATTTGTTTCACAAAGTTAAGAAGAACTTTTCAATTAATCAAATCTTTTTGAAACTTTTTTTTTTCGGTTTGATTCACCAGTAGCGACATCACCATACCGCTCTTCCAATCAATTCTTTTTAGGGAATCTGAAGAATTACCCCGAAATGTTTCACAAAGTTAAGAAGAATTTTTCATTCAGTCAAATCTTTTTGAAACTTTTTTTTGTTTCGGGAGTTGGATTTGCACCAACGACTAAAAGCTTATGAGACTTTTCTGCTACTACTGCATTATCCCGAAATATAATATATTTAAAGAACTAATTTTAAAAGAAGTCCCACAAACTTTTAGGTTTTCTCAAACCATTCGTGGGACTCGGTGAGACTCTCATCTCATTTGTTTCACAAAACTAAGAAAAAATTCTCATTTAATCAAATTTTTTATGAAACTTTTTGTTTGGGGGATGTTCGTCCTTTCAGACGTAGCTTTATAAATATCCCCATATTCCCCAAACGACTACAAAGATATAAAATATTTTTTAAAAAGTCAAAAAAAATCCTGATAATTTTCATATCAGGACTTTTTTCATATTATGTTTTTTATTTATTTCTGAACTAACATTCTAATGGTTTTTCTTGTATTACCTATAATATATGTCACAAAATAAATACCATTTTGTAAATTACTATTGGTTATGGTTTTACTAAACACACCCAAATAACTTTGTGTTGTATAATTTCCAACCAATCTACTATACATATCAAATATTTGAATTTCAACTATTGAATTTTTTTGTGATGATGATTCAACATTTAAACTAAATGTACCATTATTTGGATTTGGATATAAATTAACTTGGTCAATGGTTAAGTATTCATTACTCGCACCTCTTTGACCCACAGCACAATTTAAGTGTGTTAATGTTTTAGATACCGCAGCTCCTAATGCTCCACAAGTTGTTGAACTTTGTACTTTAAGTGCTCCTCCTCTAAACCCCGCATTAAATTGTAATGTTATAACAGAACTATCCATATTTGCAGATATGATTGTTGTTGATGCCGGTATTGTCCACCTAAATACAGTTATTGGTAATATTACTGAAGCCGCTGGTGATATTACAATGAAATTAACTGAACTTCCAATACAAGCATTATAGAATCCTGTATTTGAAATAAATGTAATTACTTTTGCCGGTGAGAATGATATTCCCTTTGCGGCTCCAAAATTTCCACAAGCCGATTCCCCTTTAGCCGATAATCCCCCACCATTATAACCAGCATCAAAACTTAAATTAATTGAACTACTATCAGCATTTGCAGATATTATTGTTGTAAATGCAGGTTTAGTCCATCTGAATTTAATTGCGGGTACTTGTGCTATTGTAGGAATAGGATTTGTTAATGTATAATTAACTATTGCCCCAACACAAGGTGTTATTGTTCCATTTATTGCTGTTGGTGTTGGTGGTGCCGCTCTTGCAAATGCTAATGATGTTGCAGGTATTGAACCTATAGAATTACTTAATGAAACCGTAGCACCCCCTGAAGATTTTACAATAGTACTTATTGTATTAGTTCCTTGTCCGTTTGTTATGATATTACCAGCCCCACCTAAAACCCAAGCATAATAAACACCACTTTGATTCGCAACAGTGAATGTTCTAATTGTATCACATGTTTGAGGTTGAATTGAGGTTGTAATAGTAACAGGTGTTGGTAATCCTGTCGGCATTACACAAGTTCTTGTTATACTATCTGATGGGGGTGTACCCGTACAATTTGCAGGACTTGTTGTATAAGTTCTTATTTGAGTACCATTACTACAACTTGTCCATATTCCATAAGTAAATGTACAAGGTAATCTACAAGTTCTTGTTATACTATCTGTTGGTGGTGTACCCGTACAATTTGCTGGACTTGTTGTATATGTTCTTGTTTGAGTTGTTCCGTTACAAGTTGTCCAACTACCATAAGTAAATGTACAAGGTAAACTACAAGCTCTTGTTATACTATCTGTTGGTGGTGTTCCAGTACATCCTGCAGGACTTGTTGTATATGTTCTTGTTTGAGTTGTTCCGTTACAAGTTGTCCAACTACCATAAGTAAATGTACACGCTGGTGGTGCAACATATTGATTTGATGTTAATGATGTTGTGTAAACAAAATCACCTGTTTCATCACCACTATTATTACCTGCAACCGCTGCAATATAGAATTTAACTCTTGATTGTACCGCAGTTGGTACAGCTGGTGCAACCCAAGTTAAATTAGAATAAGTGTATGTTGCAGATGCCGTTGATGTTGGAGCATTTGCATGACTTAATTCATAATTACCATTTGCAATTGTTGGTGTTCCTTTTATGGATGTGTTAGTATTTTGTGTCACCCAAGTTCCAATAACTGCGTGAGTTAAAGTATCTATCGCTTTAATTGATACTCCCCATATTAATCTGTTTGCCGCAGAGTGAGTGATTTTAATGCTAAAAGGATATGATTGTCCTGCAGTAAATGTTGTAGGTAATCCGATAGCGGTTACACTACCACCAGCAGGATTAACAGTTCCACTATGACAACTTGTGCAATTTCTTACTGTTGTACCGTTTAATGATGGTGCCGTTGAATATCCTGTCGGACAATTTGGATTACTTAAAACGAAAGCCGAACACATAAAAATTAATGTGGTTACAGCAATTAAAATTCTTTTGTTTAGTTTTTTCATTTTTGATTTTTGATTTTCATAGGTTTATTTTATTATATTATATTCACAAATTACTTTAACTTTTGCAATGTCTGATATTGCATCAACAACAACACCCGGAACATCAATATTATAATCTCTTAAAGCAACATTAAAGTTTGCATTTGCGGTTATAACACCATTAACAATTGTAAAGGTTCCATTTGTTTCTACATTTTTTTTAACACCATGTATTTCTAATACACCTTTAACATTAACAGGATAATTACCATCTTTTTTGAAATTAACAGATGTAATATTTGTTATTGTCCCTGTAAATGTTGATTTAGTATATTTTTCGCTTTCCATATAATTTTCATTAAAGTGGTCTTCCATTAAGGATTGTCTAAAATGATATTCTTTTATGTTAGTTGAAAATTGAAACTGTCCTGTTGTTGCATCAAAGACACTTATAGTTGTTTTGTTGATACCTATAACATCAACTAATGTTGAACTAGCATCAAATGTTACATTACCAGTTTTTGTGTAATATCTTTGAGCAATCAAACTATTAACTAAAAAAAATGCTACAATTATTAAAATTAATTTTTTATTCATATTTTTTTTATTTTATATTATAACTTAATCTCAAGATAAATCCTGAGATACTATTATCGTGTTTTTGACTAAGAGCTGTGATATATTTACCTTCAACCCCCAATTTTCCAATATCAAAACGAATTGAAGTACAAAGAGTTTGTTTAAATCCATTATTTTCATTGAAAAAACTAACTCCAAACATTTGAGATAATGAAATAATTGAATCAATATGGGCTCTAACCCCTATTAATAATGGTGCTTGAAATAATGATTGGTTTTCATCTTTACCTAGAATGTAATCATACCCAGATACTAAAACATACCCCACGTTGTTATTAACTGGTAATACCTCCATCTCAACCATTCCACCAATACCCGTGAAATGAGTATCCTTTAATGTTCCAATAGGTGTATAAAGTTCAGGGCCAATATTAAATTTAACATCTACCTTGTTCTGACTAAAAGAAGTCATAGTTGTAAGTAAAAAACCAAATAATATTAAAATTTTTTTCATAATTATTTACTGATAAATATCACAATAGGGCAAAAAAAAACAACAAACACTAATGTTTGCTGTTCTTTAATTTTGCCTTTTTTTTAATTACAGGGTGTATGTAAAAACTATACCTAAGGTTTTTTGAACGTAATCTTTACGTGTGAAGTTCAAATATCTAAAATCTGCTGAGATTTTTTTAACTTGTAATCCAATGTAAGGTGAATAAATAAATTCAGTAGTTCCATACTCTTTTTTATTGTAGAATGATGGCCCTGCACTTGCTCCAAAGTAGAAGGTTTCATTGATTGGATATCTAAGTCCCAACATAACGGGGATTTTAGCATAACCATTACCATCTGTCTTTGTAAATCTCAAGTAACCAGCGTCTGCGGTCAATGTAATTTTTTTGGAAATCTTTGTGTTCTTGTAAGTGACTTCACCCATTGTAGATGATGTCTTTAATCTACTTTCTTCAACATTTACATCTACTGGAAGTCCTGTTGCAATTCCTACCCTGTAATTGAACTTAGATGTTGTTGGTGTTTTAACTGCCGGTGTTTGACCGAATGTCGCGATAGAAGTAATAACCCCTAAGATAACGAATACTTTTTTCATAATTGTTTTTTTTAATTTTTAAAAATATATAAAGTTTTATTTGTGTTGTCAACTATTTCTCTAAAATAATTTCAATTAACCTATGAAGATAGGTACCAGAAGTCTCGGCAGTAATTTCACTAATAGGAAAATAACCACATTCAGTATGTTCTGTTCCATCAATAGCATTAATTAAATCAGGCATAATTTCTTCATCTGTATTTAATAAATAAACATACATTAACCCTTTAACTTTTTTCCCATCTCTGGTGTGTCTTGGTATTAACCCAATGAATGTCAATGTCTTATCATCTATGTCTATGGCCGTCTCTTCAAAGAATTCTCTCTTTGCTGCGTCCATAGTTGATTCCGCATCTTCTAACTTACCCGCAGGGATGCTCCACATACCAGGTAATATTCCTTGACTATTTCTTTTACAAAGAAGAACTTTATCCTTACATTTAACCAGTACACCGACGTATCTTTTATTATCCATTATATTTATTGTTATGAAAGTTAAAATTAGTAAAAATATCTTTAAAGTCAAAACACTTACAGATAATTATTCTCAATCAGTTGGAATGATGGGAAAGAAGTTTGACAAAGGATTCAATGGTCTTCTATTTTTAATGGGTGGCAAGAAGCAATGTTTTTGGATGAAGGATTGTTTAATCCCTTTAGATATATTAATTATTAAAAATAATGTGGTTGTAAATATTCACGAAAACTGCCCTCCTTGTGAAGAAGATGATTGTCCGTCTTATTGTGGCAGAGGTAATATTGTATTAGAAATCGCCGGTGGTTCCTGTGAAGAATTAGGAATCCAATCCGGCGATTCAGTTGAGTATCTTTTTAATTAAGGATTAAACACTAACACTTTCATAGATGGTTCTAACTGCAATAGTTCACCATTCTTAAATTTAATGACTAATGTTCCCCCAATTGCTTGAATTTTTGTTTGTTGTTCAATCACATCAGAATGAGATTTAGGTCTCAAATCTATAACATATTTTTCATCCCCTTCACTACCTGAAGGTAAAATTGTTAATTTGTTACTTTTAATGGAAACCATCATTCCTTCTTGTAATTCATTAAATCTTTTGCTGTTAATTATATCTTGCACCTTTTTTTTAGGGCCTAATTCGGAACCCATAGTATCAAAACCCATAGTCTTGTCCATACCCATATCTCCCATTTCATCTTCTTTGATAACTCTTTTAACTAAACGAACCAAATCTGATTCCGTTAATTTTATAATTTTTTTCATATTTTACTATTTTAATATAAATATACAGATAATAAAAAAAGAGGTGTAAACCTCTTAATTTAATTCTATCTCCAATTGTTTTTTCTTATCAATAAACGCCTGAACCCTATCTCTCGCAACTTTAGTATATGTTTCACTTAACTCAATTCCAATCCATTGTCTATCTAATATTTCTGCTGCCACACAACTTGTTCCACTACCAGCGAATGGGTCAAGGACAATGTCATTCTTATATGTAAGAATCTTTATCGCCTTACTCGGAATGTCCATTGAGAATGTAGCCTTCGTCATTTGTTTGGTATCATTCAAATACTTCCATTGTCCAAATACCAACTCCATAAAGTCTTTCTTATCTTGCTCCTGATACACAACCTTTTTCTTGATTGTACCATCTTCCATTTCAATATCCGTAGGAACACCCTCCCATTGTGGGACGCCCTTAACTTTCTTAATATGTTGTTTCTTGTAAGCAAGAATAACACATTCCTTCGGATTATAGATATATGGTGACGATGGACTCATCCAAGAACCCCAAGCAGTAGTCTTACTTCTGTGGGGACTATCTTCTTCTAAATCAACAACACCAAAAAATTTAAACCCAACCTTCTTCATAACCGCCCAAAACTCAGAAACAAAGAATACTCTACCCCCACGAGTTTGAACATTTGTCTCATACGGAATATTAATACTAACTCTACCATCATCTTTGATGACTCTATATACTTCAGTCAACCATTTCTCAGTAAAGTCCCAATACTCATCCATTATCAGTTCATCATTATGTGTATCATATTTAATACCCACATTGTATGGGGGGCTGGTACAAACTAAGTCAATACTGCTCTCAGGAAATGTTCCCATAACATCAATACAATCTCCGTTTATAATTCTATTTGTTTCTATCATGGGTTAAGATTTTCTAATAACTTTATTTTTCTGTCTAAATAAAAGGCTGCTTTTTTTAAATCCTCAATTTCTCTTGTTGGGTCTTTTTTGCCTGCCCTTGCAACATACTTAACAACATTAAAAAGATATGCGTCTTGATGAAGTTCCCAAGCTTCACATACCTTTATAACTTCATAAATATTTTCGTCTCCCCCATAATGGGAAGGATGATTAATCATTTCTTTGTTCTCCATCAGTTTGCCATTTTTTTTTCATATATTCAAAATACCTGTCCAACTTTTTTTCATTATACATAAAATATAGTATATAATAATCATAAATCCAGTCAAGTTTCTTAAGAATTTTTTTCATTTTTAGTTTTTTTAGAATTTGATGGTTGGTTCTCGCGAGTTTTATCATCCACAGATTGTTTTACTTTTCCTGTGTATAATTTCCATTCTGATTTTGGAACATACTTCCAATAACCGCCCTTAACTTCTGACTCTGCTTCAGATTCTTTAACTCTTTTAATTTCTCCTGCTTCAACATTCTTTGTTGATTTTACCAATTTAATACATTTCATAAGATTAATCCTCCGTGTTTTTTAATTGTTTATTAATTATTTGAATAATTTCATTATCAGACTTACCTTCACTAAACAAGTCATATGCATATGAGCTCTCTTTATCTTCAAAGATTAATGCCTCACATTTTGTGAATAGATTTTTTAATCCATTAGTTTTTGAACTTGTAAGTATTACTTGATAGTTCAAGTATCTTTTATGAAATCCCATAAATAAATCTAAGAAATTTAAGCGTCTTTGTCAAAGTTTTTTGCCTTTTCTGCTGAAGAAAGTTGGAAAATATATGAAAGAATTTTTCTTTTCATAATTGGAATTATAGTTTCATCCAATGGAAGTTTCTGTGAGCACTTAACCTCAAACACCGGTAGTTTTTTAACAAGTTCAATATCCTTCCAACTTGATTTGTTTTCTATTATTGAATTTAATGTTTCCTCTTCGTGAATACCCTCGTGAATTTTTTTCAAATAATTTTTGTAATTAAGGTTTTCTCCTTTGGGTTTCTTAACTTGGTATTCCCAAACAATAATCTTGTTCTCATCCTTTACGTGATAAACAACAAACCCTGCACCAACAATAATACCTGACTTGTTCTTCTTTGGTGATATTGTTATGCTATCATATGCTATTGTCCATATTGACTTGGCAACATTGAACGCATCTATTAATTTTGTGTTGGAATAATTTAAAGTTTTCTTTAGTTCTAATTTTTCTTCTTCTGATACAAGTCTTGGTTTCTTTGGATATAGTTCTTTTAATAAGATTTCATCATCACAGGATTCAAACTTCTTGTCCGTTAATAATAAAACATTCTCCTTTAATAAGGATTGCAAGTTTGCAATATGTAATGATAACTCCACAAAATCTGGATAGATTTCAAGATTGTCAAAGTTTTTTCCGCATTTTTTCAGATAACCAAGTAATGTATATTTGTTATATTCAAAATCAATCGGTTCCTTAAACATCCACTCGGGACTTAATTTAAATGATATTTTTTTCTTCCTTCCCATAACCAAATATAATAAATCATTTTAAATTAATGTAGTCTAATTTAATCTAATCACCCAATAGGTTTCCCCTTCAACACTAACCTCATCCGCATTTCCATCATAACCGCTGATTGTATTTCCAAATCCGTCAGCATTTATCACCCCTTGAATAAAATCATCTTTATCAACAAATTCACTCCATTCTAATCCAAAATTATTCATATACTCTTCTGGGTCGCTTACCGCATCATCAACCAAATCATTAATTTTAGAGTCAATCAGTTCTTCAGGAAAATCTCCTTCCGGGTCGTCCTTAATATCTTCAATCTCACTTTCCCATTCTTCAATCATTTCAGTTGAATCATCAATCTTGTTCTGCAACTCATCAATTTCTTCTTCATCTTCTGTATTTTCTATCATTTCTTCAAATTGAGATTTTGTTGAGTTTTCTCTCTCAATTTTTGATTCTAAAATTTTAATCCATTCTTCTTGTGAATCTGACAATTCTCTTTCTGAATCCTGAAAATAAGAATCTCCACTCTCTCTGACATCATTATCATATGTATCTCTTGCATGTTCTTCAATTGCATCTGTATCAATATAACTTTTGGCAAAATCATTATTAAATCCCTCATATCCAATATCATCAATAAGAGCCTCAACATGTTCTTCGCAACTTATTTGCATTTCATTATCATCACCAACCGCATATTCTCTACCATCCAAATCAGCGCTATTTATTACAACAAATGATTTTAACTGATAATGACCTCCTTCAGGTATAATATTATAAACATCAATCTTTCCCTCTAATTCAGTTAACTCATCTTCCATATCACTTATCTCATCTAATAAACCTATGTTTGTTTCTTCTTCCGCATCATATTGTGTTTGTAATCTTTCAATCTCATCTTTTAATCTTTGAATTTCAACTCTATCTTCATTTGTTAACGCACTAACATCACTGGTATCAACCAACCAATCTAATAACGCATGCGCCCTCAACCCTATTTCAGGACAATTTGGACCTAGTTCCCATTCACCATCCAATCTTCTTTCTTCTGCGTCATTGAGTCTTTCTCTTAATACTTGTGCTTCTCTTAGTCTATATAATCTATCCCTTTCTTTCTTGGCCAGTTCTTTGTCGGTATAAATTTTAATTTGCTCAGCATATTCAGACGCCATATACTCAACTATCTTAGTTTTAATTTTGTCAAATTCGTTTGTTCCAAGAATCCATCCGGTTTTGAAATCATCATCTTTAGAATCCCAATAAGTCTCAGTCCCATCAAAATTTCTTAATATTGCAACCTTATAATAATAATCTGATGTTGGTTTTGTTTTATCTATTATATAAAACAATTTACCCTCACTATTATATTTTTTGAAGTGTTCATCTCCGGTTGCCGCTGTACACCATTTCGTTCCCTTACCATAATAACAAGACGCCGCATGTGTTAATGGATTAACAACATAAAATTTTTCATCTTCATATACAAGATTACCACCCTCAACCTTCTTAACTTCCCTTCTTTCTTTTTCACTATATTTTAAAAGCTCACTAAACAATTGTCCCATCCCCTGATACTGATTTAAATCAGTTATAGGAAGATTGTGAGATATTTTTTCAAAAGTGTTTAATGCTCTAACAATTTTATGAAAGTTATCTTCAAAATTTACAGCATCCATATGCCTCCCAGTCCAATCCAAAAATTTTGGCATTACATCAGCCGCAATCTTTTCTGTATTTTCCACACCAAACTTTTGTGAATACTTAGTCTTAAAATCATCCACCTTACTTTCAAGTAATATTTTTGAAAAATTCATACTCTTTTTATTTATAAATATAATTCTTATGGTTATAATTAAAGCAAATATACTATTTATAGTAAAATAAACTTTTTAAATTAATTCACATGGGCTGCGGATGTAAAGGTAATCAAAATCCACCTCCTCCTCCTCCACCAAATCCTGCTCCACCAAAACAGGATAAAGTGGTAAGTGAGAGCGTGCAAAGCTCTATAAAAAAGACTATTGAGAAGTATTATAACGTTAGTAAAACTCAAAAGTAATTTTTTTAGACTAAAATGGTAGAGGAGCGTATAAAAAACGCTCCTTTTTTTATATTTATATGTTATGAAGATTTTAATAACGGAGAATCAGTTAAGGAAAGTTCAGTTTAAGTATTTGGATTACTTATTTGAGGGAATACATGAAGTTAAATCAAAAAACCATCCTGATTCAAGATTTTGGAAAAAAGATGATGAAGTGGTGTTAGAATTGGAAAAATCAGGTGATTTGTTGGTTTTACATTCAATTTGGAGTAATATTTCCAATATGTTTTCTTTGGAAAATCGCGAAACTCAACAACTTATGAAGGAATGGGTGAAACAACGTTTAGGGTTGGTGAGAGTCACACCAATAATAACTGCATATGTTGTGCCGTTGGTTAGGTGGAACAACATTTAATATATAAAAATATGAAGATTTTAATTACAGAGAATCAGTTAAGGAATGTTCAGTTTAAGTATTTGGATTACTTATTTGAGGGAATACATGAAGTTAAATCAAAAGAATATCCGAACTCTAAATTTTGGAAGAAAAATGATAAAGTTGTGTTAGAATTGGAAGAAGATGGCAGATTATGGGTTTTACGCTCAATTTGGAATGATATTTCAAATATGTTTTCTTTGGAATACCCTGAAATTAATGAACTTATAGCAGAATGGGTAGAACAAAATATAGAATTGGAAAATACTATAATAAGGATACATCATATCACCCCATTTACTGAGTGGAAAAACGTTTAATATAAAAAAATTATGAGAAACATTGATGATATAATTGAGGATTTTAATGATGGTGAAACCGAATTAGTTTTAAAATATTTCGGAGATTTCCAAACATTCTTTAAAATTTTAGATAAGAGAAATAGGTTGGATGAATTAATCAAACCCTTCGCAATTGAATGGGAAAATGATATTCTCTTATATCTATATGAGACTGACTTACAACAATTCAAATATTGGTGCAATGAATTTTTAGATGATATTGAAATTGTAGAAGATAAAGTATATTGCATTAGAGATGCCGGTGATTTTGGTGATTTATTTTGTGATAACAGAGATGTTAGCAGAAGCACAATTGTAAATATATTAGAAGGTAATACCGACTTTGATTTTTACTATGAGTCAGATATTGATGTATATCAAGATGTAATAAATGAATTATATGTTGGAAATCTTCAAAAATTAAAAACCGCAATTATTAAAATTTTAGAAGGAAAACAAATTTTACCTGAAACTGAAATACTTAAAAGCATTGCCGAAAGCCAAGGACATTCAGAATATGTAATCATTGACATCAACACCATAGAATGGGTTTTTCAAGATTACAAAACTATGACTTATTTACTTAATAATGATTTAGATGATTTAAAAGATGACTTAGTTCATGTCTATAATGACTCATGTCATTCAGTTCTTGAAAATAATTATTATAAATCTGTTTGGGATGAATTAACTAGTTCTCATTTTACAGGTAAACCAGAATATATTACCATACACCAACCAAATTATAAAGTTAAATACATTGAAAAGATTAAACTGGAAGTCTCTGACTTTTATAGAACAATTAATAATTATCTTTCTGTAAATAAAGGTTATTCTAATGGCAATTTAGAATACATTGGTTCATATCTTTCAATATTAAAAGAAGAATCAGAATGTTTGAGAGCAGATTTTGATGAATACCCAGACCATCGTGAGGTAGATAAAATAATTAATGAATTAATTACAGATTATATATAAAAATGGGGGTGATATTCTCACCCCCATTAATATTGTTCAGGAATTTATATGTTCTCTTTAACAAATAAGTCTTCAACTTTTTTACTCATCTTACTATATCTCATTCTAAAGTTAGTCGGCATTGCATTATATATGTTCATATTTCCGTAGGGTGAATTACTTGGCTTACTCCAACGTCTTGTCTTACCCAAATGATTATAGAACTGAATATAAGCATTAGCTTTTTTAATATAACAATCCAAGTCAACATTAAGTCCCCACTCTTTAATAAGGGCAACAGAACGTTTCTCATTATCTAATTCCAAATCACGGGCGACCGCCAAGTGTTTATCAATATTTCTAACATTTTTCCCTGATAACCAATCATCAACCTTAACCAAGCTGACATCTGCCTTGTCCCAAAGTTCAATACCATCTACCCATTGTGTTAGATGACAATATTCATGAACCAATATCTCAATCCAATCAGCTCTATTCATTGAAACGGCTAACATTGGAGTATCTCCACCCTCAAAAAAACCTGAACATTTGATGTTACCAGATAACCTCAAATATTTTACTTTACGAAGGCTACATTTAACCCCGTGTGGTTTACATTGCTCTTTAACCCACTGAACGAAATTCATTTCTTTTCTTGTCATAGTTATTATGTTTTTGTGAATACAAAGATACGCCTATTATTTGAGACGGCAAAGTCTTTTTTAAGTGTAAAAACATATTAATTTGTTATATATAATAAATTATTTATATGAATTTTCACATATATATTAAATAATAATTTAAGAAATCTATTCAATTTTACATATGATTTTAATATTATTTAAAAAATAAAATAAATGATATTAAAAAGTCCAAAAAGTAGATTATCCATATCTAACTTATTTGCGGATTATATTCTCAGCAAAATTCCAAAAGAAAATCAAAGCATAATACAAGTCATTGATTGTATTAATTTTTATGTTATCAAAGGTAAGACAACTTATAACCAACCATTAAACATTGGTGAGATTATAACCGACTTTAAAACCGATTTAGATAAAAACCACCAGTTCCTCATATCAACTAAAAAACTATCAAACACCATAGATTTAATTGAATATAATATTGATTTAACAGAACAGGAAGAACTTGTATTCACTTACCATAACACAGAAAATTGTTCTTACCACCATAAACAAATAGATGAGTATAAACAAGATGAGAATTATTCCTATGATTATAACTTCAATATGAAAAAAATATCTGACGATAACCTATTAAGTTATTGTTCAGAATTCCCACACGGATACTCATTAGGACAAGGAAGATTACTTTACTATTATGGTAAACACATATTTTATAACCTACCAACAAATTATCCTATAACCACACTGACATTTACAATATCAAAGAAGTCTGAAGAAAAATTCTTGGTTCATAATGATGAAAGGATTACCTCAGCAATTTTGGATATGTTTGATTTTGATATGAAATGGCTTGAGAAGGAAATTAAAAAAGTGGATTGGAGTATTGAACTCATCAACCCACTTGAAGATTATGATTTTTTAAAGAAAAGAATTAAAGACTTTATCTTTATATAATTCCCAATTTCTTTCTGTGTTCCTGAATTATCTCAACCGCTTCTGTTAATTCATTATAGTTCCTTTCAGGAGCATATAAGAATGAGTTATGGTGTTCATCATTACCCTCCACAATCAATAAAGCCGGAACCATATCATTCTCTGTGATTTCAGAGAACAAATCATATTCATCCTTATATTCATCTATATCCCTATCATAGAACTCAATATCTTCTTTTATAAGAATGTCTTTAAAATCTTGACAGAATGGGCAATTTTTCATTGTGTAAACAACAACTGAAAGTTCTTTCATATTATATTTTTTTTGCTACTTCCATTATTTGTTCTGTTCTAAGAACACCTGAGCTGTGATATACTTCACCCCCACCTGAATAACCTTTAATGGTGGGCACACTTCTGATTCCAATTTCATTAACAATGAATTCTTTATCTTTTTCAATATCAAAAGTATAAAGTTCTGTCGCAGATTTTGATTCGGTTAACATTTTTGATGCTGACTCATACATTGGTTTCATTGCGCGACATGGTCCGCACCACGGAGCCCAGAAGTCAACTAAAAACTTATCCCCTCTTTGTAATTTTTCTTTAAATTCCTGTGCCGTAATTTCCATATTATCTATTTTTTAAGTTTTTTAAAAATTGTTTTGTGAATATCATCAATTCATTCAATTGAGCAATATTGTAATATACCTTAATGTCTATTATAGTTTTATAAAGGACATTCCTTGTTATACATAAATAGAACCCATGTTTAGTTTTTAATATTTTTTCTGACCACATATTTTTGCCATCAGAATACACTGAAACCATATAAACGGATTCATAGTTTGTCTCATCAAAAGTTTCACCAGACATTTTAACTTCCCCCAAATCCATTTTTGAGAATATGTCTTCTGACTTTTCTAATTTTTTAATATATAATGGCTTTATCATATTAAAAATCTAAATTAAAATTATAACTTGTATAGCCATTTTCAATATTTTCACACGTCCATTTTAGCGCACCATTGTCATCCCACTTTGAATCTGAATGTAAAATAACCCCATTTGTACATTCTTTTTTCAACTTAACATTTTCATATTTTTTATCTATAACACACATATAAAGTTTGTTATCCAAATGATTTAATGCTTCATTCCATTCTTCACCTAACTTACCATTAAATCTTCCTAAATTCTGAACTCTAAGAGCAAATACTTTGTCATCCACTTTGTTTAAAACATATTGTACCGTTCCCCTATCATCAGATTCAATATCATTTTTTCTTAATGATACAATAATTGAACCCACTTTACCAATATAACCTTTAACGCAATTAGATTGTGAAACACTCTCTTGATTATAAACAGATGAATTAGTTAATAAAACAGGATAGTATGTATCTTCTCCAACTTGTATTGGTTTATTAATGATGTCGTGTATGTATTCAGGATATACCCTAGTATATGTTCCTTGCTTATAGTGTTGTAATTTATCTGTCCAATCTAAATGCTCCTGTCTAAACTCTTCTTTATTATCACTGGAATGCCATCTCAAATCTTCTTCCCCATATGCCTTTAATTCAATGTAAAACCTTATGTGGTCAAAAAAGGTTGAATACTCCAAGGTTTCTTTAACAAAAACTTGCTTAAAGATTTCAAATACCCTTTTTAATTCTTCAAGTGAAAAAACATCCCTTAAATTAGTTTCTGTTGAGAACCAAGGCTTATAGGGTGAATTTAGACACGCTAATAACACCTCTTCATTCTGATTAATCCAATCCTCACCAAAGAACTTTAAAGCGATTCTATATACCGACAAATTGACTACACTACATAAATGCAACGCTTTCCTGACTTTCTTTCCAGTAATCCCATTTATCGCCATAAATGTTTCCACATATTTGTTTTCATTCTTCCTAAAATCTTTTAGGATAGGTAATTTTTCTGTTGTTTTAAGAAACACCCCAAAATTATTTGGATATTTAATTCCCCTCTTATTCAAATAAAACCTATATAACCTCTCACTGAAATTCAAATCCCCGAAATCTTGTCTTTGGTCTAGCTCAAACATAAATGTAGATAACGCCATTATAGCGGTTTCATACTCATCTGATTTTGGATTGAAATGTTTTATATAGTTTTTAACCATAAGTTTCATATTATTAATTGGGTCTCCCGCCCAAAAATTTCTTCTTAACCTTTTTTGACATTTCTTTTTTTGATAGTTAGTTAACGACCCATTATATACATCACCAGTTCTTATATTGGCTGTGACAAAAAAGAGATGTTTATTAACTTTAAACCAAGAACACCCAACACTTCTTTTTCTTATCCCGTAAAAACATTTAATTGAAACCTTATCATCATCTCTCTCCACAACAATCATACAATGCTCCTTCTGTATTGAATACAAAGGATTACCATAATTTTTAGTATATGTTTCTTCTAATTCATCAAACCCCTTATTATTAAAAATTACTCTAATCTGTTTTTTCTTGTTGTACTCTAACTCACGCCCCTCATTATCACTAATAGAATTAGTGTCATAATACTCATCATTGTGATAACGTTCATAACTAACCTTGAATAATTCTTTTTTCATAATACAAATATAATGAATTAAAATGAAAAGGGGACAATATGTCCCCCTATTTTTTTAGCAATAAGTCTCGGCTAATTCCCAAAGTTGGGTGTTAACCTTTTGAAGTGATGAGATGTTTTTAAGTTCTCTCATAGTAGTAAACCTACCCTTAGGTGTTTGATAAGACATACCCCCACGAACAAACTTCTCCTGAACTCGGTTAAATACATTCCACACGGATTGTTTAGCGTCCTCCGCTCTAACCGGTCTAACCAACTCTTCAATACTTAAAGAACTTGGAACTGAACCTGGAATCCAACGGATGATTTTTGCCTTGATTCCGAAATCATTAACCTGCTCATTAGACATAATAGTTGAATCCATTCTACCCATAGCATTTCCAATAATAGGTAAGTTCTCGGCAAACTCATCTGTAAGTCTACGAATATCCCCCATATCAACTTTCATATGACGAACTCTGATTGATGACGCGATTCCCGTTGGAACTGTAAGTCCATTGGAACATACTAATCTGTGAAGTCCGGCTCCGATTGATAGACTTGAAAGTCCGTTGTGTGAGTTTCTGATAATTGCTTCAACAATTGAATCTCCGACTTGAGGTAATCCTCCGTTTCTTAAACGGACTTCGTGAATACCATAGGGATTATTACCCATTTGTTTTGCTGTTGAAATTTCCCAACCTTCCCTTTGGAACCCTTCAAGGATTTCAATGGTTGGAGCCATATTGTATTTCTGTGTGAGCCTTGGCGAAGCCTCTGTGGTGAAAACTGCGGGAGCATTTACCCTTACTTGTTCTAATGTTAATGACATATGTTTTAGATTTAGAATACAAAGGTAATGTATTCCATCCAGACCACCAAATTAATTTAAACAATATCCGCCAAAAATTGTGTCAACCATAACTTTTGAGGTATTTTCATAGTGAACTTTGGTTTCTCCATTAATATCCAAACAAACCTCAATAAGTTGTTTTCGTGTTAAACTTACCTCATCACCCTTGTCAATATTTAATATTGCCATTTGTCTAACTTTTTCAAAAAATTCATCCTTTTTTGAATTCGGTATTAAATTTAAGAGTTCATTAGGATTTTCCCTAAAAAATTTAAGGATATTACTCATATAAATTTCTACCTCTACATTCATTATGTTAAATTTTTAAATTATATATCTTTTAAATCCCACATTCCACTTCCGTAATCATCTCCAATTGCCTTAATTGATTCAGGGACAATTGCGTTTGGACTACCTTTAACATTAAGAAAACATAAATTTGGTAAACTACCAACACACTCAGGTATATTAGTAAGTTTAGGATTGTTAACAAGTGCTAAGAATCTTAATTTTGTTAACTTACAAATAGAATCAGGTATTTTTTCAACACAATTATCCAAATAAACCATTTTTAGATTTTTGAAATTACCAATGTTTTCTGGAATATTAATAATGATACCATTATTCTCTCTATTAGTAATTTGAAATTCTTCAAGTGTTGGTGGTAAATTTACAAACAAATCATCTAATCCATAAAGAGCAATGAATTTACCTATTGCACCTCCTGTGAAACTATCAATCTTAAATGACTCTCCTCCTGTTGTTAATCCTTTTGCAAACTCAGGTTTAAAATAATCTCTAAGTTCGGCCATTGGTCCAGTTAATAATTGAACCAAATCTTGTTGGTGGTCATGAACATCCATAAACTGATTGGATTGGAAATGGAACTGATATCTTTCCGATGGTAATCCACTACTCTCACCTCTTTTCCCTGAATATTCATTAGGTATAACAACATATAATGGGCCATCTTTAATATATCTATCAAACCATTGCAACCCTGGTGATGACGTACACCATCTTGTTTCACCTTTACTTGGTTCAAGGTAATTACCTCCATAGAAACAAGCCGCATCTTTACCCAATTTCCCTTTATCTGAAATCTCTACAACAGTCCACTTAGCACCTCTGAAAACAACTTTACCACCGGGGTGCTCATATGTTTCAGAAGCAATTTTCTTTTCCTCTTTAGACGCTTTAGTTTTTTCCAAACTAAAATCTTTAACCAACTCATATAATTGTTGAGTAGTAAGTTTATTAATATCTCTACTTTCTTGAGGTAATCTATTTTTAAACCTATCAAACTTCTTCAAGTCTTCAGTAACTTTATATAAATCCTCTAAAAATGTTTTCTGATTTTGTTTGAACTCACGCTCATATGTTGGATGTCCGTATTCTACTTCAGTAGGAACACTTAAATAATTTTTAATTAACCATTGAACGTAATTTCCCGCCTTAACCCTATCAAAATCTTTTTTATCCGCAGTATCTAAGTCAACATCATTTAATCTTGTTGTCGGGTCACCCTTAACTAATTCATTATAAACTTGTAAGCTTAATTTCGCTTTTTGTTTTTTACCTTCCTTATTTACAGTAGGCTTAGTTAAGTTGTCAAGTAATATTTCATATTTAGACGCTTCTAATATGATTTTCTTTAAAATTTGTGTAAATTTCATCTATTGATAATTTATTAATAAATATATTGATAAAGCAAAAATACACTAATAATTTGTAATTAACAATTCTTCCGCTAAATTTTGTTTTACACCTTTTTTCGCCGCGGCCGCTTTGGCAAATGATTTTTTATGCCAATTATACACATTTTCAGGAAACCAAGTATGTAATTCAGGAAAATCATAATATGACATAGAAAACTTACCCTGAACTTGTTGTAAGACATTTGCTAATCTTTCATGGTCTGCTCTTCCAAAATCATGATTAGAATAATAATTTTCAGTTTTATAGTATGGGGGGTCTAGATAGATATATGTCTTTTCTGAATCATATTTCTTGATAACATCCTCAAAGTCCATATTCTCAACATCCGTAATCTTAAGAAAGTGTTCAACCCAATCAGGCTTACTTAACTTATCCCTAAATGACAAATACTTACAGCGATACTTACCCTTTAAATCAATAAAGGAAGATGTCTCAGGCTTACTACCACTAAACACCTGAGTTAATACATAAACATATTTAGCGGCAACTTGATAATCAGGATAGTTAATTGTAAAACCACTACCAAACACTTCTGATTGATACTCTTTAAATGTTTCTCTATATGTGTCAGGAGTTTGTATTGTTCCTATTTGTTGAACCTGTATTCCATCCAATGCTCTTTGCAGTTCGGACGGATTCTGAACACATCTGAATAGATTGTAATTTAGTGGATTAAAGTCATTATAAACAACTTTCTTTAGGTTTGGGTACTTGGATAAGTCCATATTATAAAAACACCAGAACATACCTCCAAATGTCTCTAAATACACCTCCATATCTTGTGGATATAAATCCACAATCCATTTACCAATTTTTGATTTTCCTCCTATATAACTTAACATATCTAATTATAACAAAAAAAATTAAAAAGAAAAATTATTTACAAGAATATTAATAACATTTATATTTAATATTATGACAGAAAAAAAAGATTGTAAAACCTGCAAAAAACAAAAATTAAATCTACAAGACTGGTTAATGGTTATTGTTGGATTCTATATGTTATCAACATCTATCTATGGAACAATCCATTTGATTAGACATTTTATGAATTAATTTCGTTCAAACTTTACATTAAGTTTGACATACATATCCCCACCATTGTACCCCTTACCTTTTAATCTCAAAGGTTTGGAACTATCAAATATTTTTGGTGCCTGAGTATTTAAATCCCCACTAGGATGTGGGATTCTAAAAGAATCACTTTTAACTTCATCCAGATTTAAAAACAAATTATAAATCAAATCATTATTCATTTTTTCATACCCGTCTTTAGGTTCCACCTCAACTTGAATAACCAAATCCCCATAAACACCATTAACAAAATCACCATAATTTTCAAGTTTCATATACTGCCCATTATCAATACCCACAGGTAATTTTATATTTATCTCTTGAGTCTCAGATTTTTTTCCACTACCAGAACAAAAATAACATTTATGTATCAATGTATATCCTCTACCACTACAAATATCACAAGCAGTTCTAATCTGTTGAACCATAAACCCAGTTCCAAATTGTTTAACAATATATCCTGAACCGCCACATCCACCACACTTTTGTTGCTCACCACCAGAACCATTACACCCCTGACATTGACTTTCTTTAAAATAAGTTATTTTTTTCTCTGAACCCAAATAAGATTCAATTGGACTAATGTTAACTTTAACTATTTTTGCCGGTGCTGTTGGTTGTCTCCTTTGTTGAAAGGGATTCTGTCCCCCAAACATTTGTGAGAATATATCTTCAAACTGAGTACCACCATAAGGATTCTTTCTCTGTTTATCATATTGAGCCCTTTTGTTTGTGTCAGATAACACCTCAAACGCCTCAGCAATATCTTTAAATTTTTCCTCCCCATCAGGATTAACATCGGGGTGAAACTCCTTTGATAACTTCCTATATTGTTTTTTTATGTCCTCGGAGGTAGAAGACTCTTCAATTCCTAAAATATTGTAGTAATTTTTCATTATGGAAAATTTTCTTGTTGTTTTGTTTAAAAATAAAAATAAAAAAAGAATAATAAATAAATTTATTACTTATAAAAAAGCACATAGGTTTTTTATCAATTTAAAAAATAAAAGTGATAATGTCATCTTTAATAAAGAAATTCAAAATGGACGTGATTCAAATTTTGAACTTGGGTTAGTAGAATTAAGTTCAAAACAATTATTTCCGATTTATATGACAGATGAAATGGGGCGGAACATTAAGGTTAAACTTGATGACGCCAATATGACATTAGTTGAAATTATCCCCTACAAGATAGAAGAAAAAATCTTTGATATTCAGAAAAACACCAGAATTGAAACCGAAACTTTAATAAAGAACTATCTTAAAGGTGATGGAGTTAAAATGATATCAACATTGAACAATAAAATTATTATTCAAATAAATGAAAATGTATTTTTATTCTCTTTGAAATCAGAAATGGAATCTGGAAGATTTATTGATTGCTTAACCAAGCATTTTTTTAGAAATAAAAGAAGTGATTGTATCTTTGTTAAAGATTATTCATCAGCACAAAGAAAATATTTATTTGAAATTCTTGAAGAAAAAGGTATTGATAAGAAAATGTTATATAGAAAATTTACAACATATCCTCGTTCAAAATAAATAAGAAGTCAGTACCTGACATATCTATGGTGAATTGTTTGTGGTGTCTATCCACCTCTCTGAAGTTGTTTAAAATCTTAATATACTCTTCCCTATTCAATTCTAAAATAACGGAAGACTTACCTCTAAACATAGTTTGAAGCGATTCAGTAATTAAAGCTAATTTCTCTAATTCCCCCAAATCAGTATTCTTATTCTCTGCCATAAACTTATTTTTTCTATTACCTCTTCTTTTTTAAATAATTCTTCTTTCTTCAACCCTTTAATCTCTTTAAGAAATTTATTCTTAGCCGAAGTTATTTCCAAATTATCTTTAGTTCGCTCATTCTGAAACCAGTTCAGTATCTGCTGTTTCTTGTCTGTCTGTCCCATTGCCTAATAAAGTTTCACTATACTCCGATTCAAAATCAAAATATAATTTTTGAAGTTTATCCAAATCAGTTTTTTCAAAAGTTGTTTTTAACTTATCTACAGTATCTTTAAATAACCTCTCTTTTAATTCCCTCTCCTTATTAAGGCTAATGATTTTTAATACCTTAGATAGAGTAAAATTGATATCAGGCTCATCCATCTTACTAACAAACGACAACCCTTTAAAATTCTCAACCCCAACCTCATAAGGTATTATCTGACACTCATCCATCACACTTTTAGGTAAACTCCATTTCATTGGAAATTTCATATCAAAACTTAAATATGATTCAAGTTTTCTAACTGAATGGATATAATCCATAAAAGGTAATATTTCTTTATAAAAACTCATTTTTGACAAATATAGGTTAAAATATAACTGATTGATGCTCCTAATAAAATTAGCTCCCTGTTGCTAAATAACAACACTCTTGGTTCTTTTTGCAACAGGGCGCCTAAAAATTTAGTTAAACTTTTTAGAAAGATTAAACTTGTAAAAACAAGTAGAAAGAAAAATAAACTTCCAATACTATTCATTTTCTGTTGTCTTTCTGTTTTCCAAGATTTCTCCCCTTAATTTTTGTAAAAGAGCTTTCAACTCCTGAGCAGATTTTCTTGCTCTTGTTCCAGCACTTTTATTACCCTGATAGAACTTAGTTGCGTCCGCAGAAAGGGTTTCTGTTAAAATTTTAATTTGTTCTAATGTTTCCATTTTAATATGTTTTTTTTTAAATCTAATTTTTATTTTCTATTGTGTAAATAGAAATTATAATTTTATTCAATGTTTTTTTGTAATAAACTATATAACTCAGTCAAGATATCCAAATCAGACTTACTGAATGGCTTATCCAAACCAAAAACATCCTCCAAAAAGGTGGGAATAGCAAGCTTAATGTTTTTTTCTAAAGGATTGTAAAATGTGTCTAAAAAAAATGATTTTAAATAATTCTTATGTTGCCCATCCTTGTTAATGATAATATTTTCTTTTCTGAAATGTTCTATCAATTTATTCCAACACCAATCAAAATGAGATGCATTATCTTCTTCAGACAAAGAAATCCTAGTTTCAACATCATCACTACCCAAATATGTATCCACAACTATCTGATACAATGACTTAAAAATATCACCGCACAACTCAATCATCTCATAATTCATATTATGAACATTGAACCAAACAATCACTTCGTCACTAGGTACAGGTTTTGACATCCAATTAAAAAAATTATCCATAGAGTTTATCTATGGATAATATAACAAAAGGTTTTTAAATGTGAATTTTTATTGTGTCTTTCTATTGTATGAAATTAAATTTTTCATTTTATTCATATCTTCAGAAATAATTTTTTCTTTTTTTATTTCGGATTCTTCAACTTTATCCATAACTTTTTGAGCTTTACTAGCCTTAGATTTTAAAGTACCTGAACCCTTTTTTTCTCCCGCCATATCAACAGGTTGTGGATATCTCTTATATGAAACTTCCATTTGTTCCGCACCATATAAATTATCATCATAGTTCTTTTTAAACCTATCACCAACTTTACTCGGAACAACATTACCTAATGGTTTACCATCTTTATCAACAACAGCATTACCTGTCTTAGAATTACCCTTTAAATACATATCAATTTTATCATCCTCAGGTTTAATCTCATCATAAACTAAATTAGTCATACCAGGATATGCAAAAGCCTCAATATATTCATCAACCGCATCTGATGCTTGATACGCCTTAATATCATCTTTTTTATTTTCCCCATTTCCTTGAGGAAATTTAGTAGGATTCGCATCATACGCCCCTTCTGAACCCCTTTTAAGATAATCTTTCATTTTTTTAGTTACAGATGAAATATAGTCATCATTTTCTTTTTTACTTTTAGCCAAAACTTTTTCAGTTTTTGCCAAACCTGATGTATATTTTTTACCGATAGTATCTTTAACTTTCCCAACTAATTTTGAAACTGTTATATTTTCTTCTTTTTTCTTTTTTTGTTCCATAACAATACCTTCAATCATATCAACAAGTTCACTTTCAGTTAAACTTAAATTGTTACTTTCTTTAACATTATATTTCTCACCATCAACTTCAAAACTATCTTTATGTTGTTTTCTCGCCTTATTTAATTCACCTGAGAATTTATTACCTTCTTCCATTTCTTCACCATGATGCATTTTACCATTTTTTTGATGATATTTTGGATATCCTTTTTCATTTGTTTTACTATTTTTCATCCATTTTTCAAATCTATTTTGCCAATCATTCATATATTCTTCATCATCAAATCTAGTATTGTCTAAAGGTTCCATTCCAAAATCAGTTTCTTTTCTTTTATTTTTTTTATTTTTTATATAATCAACTAACGGTCCTTTTGTAAAAAAATCATGCCATTTTTCACCTGGTTTACTTGGTTTATCATGGTGAACTAAATGAGAAAGAAAACTATCAGTCATATTATCATCTTTACGTGGTTCATCCATTTCTTCCGAAGATTCATCAACTTCTTTCTTAGATGATTTTTTTTGTCCTAATTTTTTAAAATCAGCCGCGGTTAATTTACCTTTAGGTTTTGCAACATCTAACTTACTTTGTCCACCCTTAAGTTGTTCCATAACAGAACTAACTTTTTTATTTATTTCCTCGTTCAATATTTTATCAACGAGACCATCTATTTTGTTTTGAAAATTATCCATTTTGTTTTTTATTATAAATATCTTAGTTTATTTGTTTTTTCATATTCATAATCTAAAATCGCTTTAATCATATTCTCATTAATATTAAGTTTTTTTGAAACTTCTAAGATTGCTTCTTTAACACTCTCATTTTTAAAGATATTAAGAGCATTTATATCACCTTGATTACAATATGGGAATTTTTTACATTTCTTCTTAACCGAAACAAATGACCCTCCAGGTATTTGAGTTTTTGATTTTCCTCTCCAATCTTTAGCCTTTGTTGTTTTTGCCCAAGCAGCAGGAGTTGAATATCCACCGACTGAGCCTGAGCCTGTCGCTTCTTTGGTTTCCATCTTCTTAGTTTCAGCATGACTTTTTCTAACGAAATCACTATCCGCAAACGCTACAGGAGCTTCAAAATTTTCTTCTTCACCAAATAAAGGAGCGTCATAAGCACCTACTCCACCACCTGAACCAGTTGCTTCACCAGCTTCAATTTTCTTTTTCTTTCCTTGACAATGAGCTTTCTGGCTGAACCCTTTTGGATTACTACAATTAATACTTTTTTTGTATTTTTCACTCCATTCTTCTTTCATCTCATCATCTTCAACCATATCCTGGTATTTCATATTATCCATCATAGTATCAGTATTTAAACTTGATAATGAACTAAAAGATTTATTTAATGCCGTTTTCCAAATATCCTTAGATTTTTCCATATTATGCGTTTTTTAATCTTGGTTCCCAATAACTTCGGTTCATCCACATAAATTGATAAAATTCACGAAACATTCTTAACGCTATTTCCTTAACCTCACCTTCTAACTTACCACGCTTAACATCTCTAACAATTTTATCCATAAATTTATCTTCAAATTGTTTAATTGTGTTTGCATCCATAAAACTTTTTATTTCTTTACGAATAACAACTTCTATTTCTTTTAACTCTGAATTTGTAAGTGCCATTATTTTATAATTAAAAAATAAGTTAATGTTATTATAACTATAAAAGAAAGAACTTTATTAAAAGAATTTTTCTTCTTTTCTTTTTTAAACATAGTTTCAACCTGTTTTGTATGTTCTTCTAATATACCATAAGCATACCTTTGATTGTCTATTACATTTAAATAATTCTTCCCTTCTCCTGTAAGTTTACTAATTATACTATCTTTTATAGATATTTTATTTTCCACCTCATCTAATTGAGTTGTTGTTAATTTAAGTTCAACCTTCGCTTGGTCACCACTAATTAAATCTTTCGCAATCAGTTTAAGAATTGGAACTGGAATACATTTAGTAGGTACTACCGTATCTTTTTGAGAAAAGGCTGTCAAGCTCAGCGTCGTTATAATTATTAACAGCATTAATTTTTTCATGGTATATTTGTTTTATTGTTATTTTTTCTTGTTTGATATTTGAAATACGCACATCTATTTCTGCTAAAGCCTCATTTAAAGTTTTAACCTCTAAATAAAGAATTTCTTGTTTTTTCTCAATAGTCTCAATTACATTATTAAGTGAATCAATTTTTCTTTTTGATTCCATACTAATTGTTTGATTACCACGATTAGGTTTTAACACTTGCACAATAATATATAATAAAGCTCCCGCAATTATTAACTTAAAAATAAGATTAAGAATACTTACTGTGTTACTTCCTTTGTTTTCTTTCGTGATGCTACTATCTTTGACCATTTTGATTTAAATTTTTCGTAGAATTTTTGTAATTTATTAATCATATCCAAGAAATCCGGGTCTACTTTAACCGCATTTCCGTTGATGTAGATACCATTGTTCTCTCCAATTGTAAATATGAAATCCATATCTTGGTCAACAATTTTGCCAGACCATTCAACATTATTAGTATAAACATTTAATTCGTTAAAATCAACTAAGTCAGAAACTTCATCAATAAACTCATCCATTGTTTCTTGGAAAGCCAATTTATCATCCGTAGTGATTTGTAATTTATCTCTTTCTTTTCCGTGTAAAGCTAAAATACCACCAGATATTCTATATTTCTGAACTTTATCATCAGGTACTTCCTCTTCCTTTGATGCATCCCCGTTAGGATTATCTGCTGTCTGATATTCAGTATCTCTATCTATTCTATTTTCAATACTTTTACCAATATTAATTCTATTGTCAGTTTGTTCATTTAGATATCTTGATTTATTAATCAAGGATTTTATTTCATCATATCTTTCGTCATTGTATCTGCTCATATTCTATTTTTTTTAAAAATTTTTCAAAATTAAATGATGGACTTAAGTCCGTGAACCTTGAGTCATAATTACTTCTTGAGACAATACCTTCAAACTTTTTTATTCCATCCATTTTTGTGTTGTGTCCTGAACATTTTTTTTCAATTAAAAAATCATCACACAATTTATTACATAAATAAACTAAATTTTCAATCTGAATATCGGTATATGGTTCCCAAAAAAAATAATCTCTCCATTTTTTTTCGTAAGGTTCTTCATTATAAATATTACCTTTCCAGTTAATATATTGATTTGATAAAGGTTTCTTTTCTATCCAACCTAAATTCTCTAAAGATATTATAATAGAATTACGATTTATCCCATCATCATCAAAAAATTTAGTATATCCTGTATCTATAATTAATTGTATAATATCCCCACCTCTTGTTATAACATAATTGGGAATCTTATCATACTTCTCATTATACCTAAATTTAAGGGATGTTAAGTATTCCTCAACATCCCTAGAAGTATGTGTCAATATTATTTGTTTCTTCCCTCTGTATCTACCAAAAGGTTTAAACTCACTATATTGTATTATATTAGCTATCACGCTTTGTATAAGTTAATCTGTTTATTCTTGGTTCTTCTTCTGTTGGTTTTACCCATTCAAATTCTTCTTCTTCTTCTAAACCATCCATTAGTGTTGAATTCCAATCATTAATATCATCTTCTTTTACCATATCATTCCATTCATTGGCATCTTTTGATGGTTCCTCTCCATCTCCCCCAAATTTTTCTTTCTTTTTTAAAAATTTTTCTAATAATTGTAAGTCTTCTTCCGTTGGTGTATATTTTTCTTTCTCAATTTCCGCCTCTCTTTTACCAGCCGCAAGACTTAATTCATCTATATCAATAATAGGAGTACTTTCAAGTTCTTTTTTCTTCCCTTCCTCCTCAAACTTAACTAACATATGTAAAAATGATAATGATATAAGTGGTAACATTCCACCTGCAAATAAAGCCAAGAATCTTTTATGTCCAATTATATTTCCTGATTCAACACCTAAAAAAGAAACTAGTGGGTCAACCATATCAACCCAATCTTTAAATGACGTACTACTAACATCTATATACTGGTAAGCAAAAAAGATATTACCAATAAACTGAATTAATGTAACAATTGCAAATGGGAAATATACTTTCTTACCCATAGATGCTGATATTGCAGCAAGAGCTGACAACGCAGCGATTTCAATACCAACAGAAAGATATACCGCCCAACTAACCGGGTTTGATATTCCGTACCATTTTGTTACGTGTGATATTGATACAACCGCAACAGTAAGTATTGGTACTAGGAAAGCTGTATATATTATTGTTTTAAAATTTTTTTGAAACCAATTCATTATTTACCTAATTTTAATTGTTTAATTTCCTCATCAATTTGAGTTTGTCTTTGCACATCAAGCATTTTTCTATCTGTAGCTTGAATCATTCTTTTTTCAGACTCAAGTCCTGAAATTTTTAATTCTCTATTTAACTCTGTCTTAGTGTATGTAGAATCTTTAATTGCTTTAATTTCTTTTTTGATATTTGTTAACTCTCTTGAGTCCCCACAACTTTTAAAAAGTGTTAATACTGAAATAACCAACACTATAATAGTAAAGTTATTTTTGATAAAATTTTTCATAATAATTATTTTTTGTTTTAAACATAAAGGGTGTATCTAATAAATACACCCTTTTTTCAAAATTATAGATAGTCAAACAGAACACTTGACTCGTTCCTTAACTTTCTCAATGCTTTTTCTTTAATCTGACGAACTCTTTCCTTTGTTAAATCAAAATCATTTCCGATATCTTCAAGAGTTCTTTGTCCACCTGATAACCCAAAATAATCCTCAATTATAACTTTCTCCCTTTCATCCAAAACATCAAGGATTGATATTAATTTTTCTCTTAATGTCTCTTCTGTTGAGAATCCTGCTTCAGGTTTATCAGCATTTTTATTCTCTAAAACATCCAATAGTGTATCACCATCTTCATTCAATGGGTTATCCAAATTTACGGTATAAGGTAATGTTACAAATTTGTCAGGCATATCTAACCCTGTAATATCTTGGGATTTTTTTGCCTTCTGAAGTTCCTGAACAACATTAACAGGAAATCTAATGGTACGAGAATTCTCATTCAAAGATTGTAAAATTGCTTGTCTAACCCACCAAACAGCATAAGATATAAATCTTAAGTTCTTAGTCCAATCAAACGTCTCAATAGCCCTTAATAACCCGTAATTCCCTTCAGCAATTAAATCAGATAAATCTAACCCCTGATTTTGATATTGTTTACTTACAGTAATCACAAACCTTAAATTACCTTCAAGAATTTCTTTTTTAATTTCCGCCCTTTGTTTTTCATCCATCCTACCTGATAACATTTGTACTGCCAACTCCTTTTCTCTTGCCGGAGTCATAACTTTAAGTTTCCTGATGTCTTTCAAGTAAGAAGAAATCTCTTCTTGATTAATTGCAATTGTCTGATTTTTATCTTTCATATGTTAATTTTTAGTTTTTACTATATTCATCCAATATTTCTTTTTCAAACCCTGAAAGCGAAGATATTCCTTTTTCATTGATTTTATCAAGAATTTCATTTAAAGTCGGGATTTTTATCTCATCTTTCATTTCATCTAAAAGATATTCAACAAAATTCTCCGCCATTTCACTATATTCCTCATTTTTATCCATTCTAGTCATATCTATCTTTATATCAACATCATCACCATCATTTTCTAAATCCAATAAATGTGCCTTAACTTCTTCTGACATAGCAACTGATACATTGTCAGTCATTTCTGTTAAAATGAATGTATCTGTAAACCCATAAAACAAACCTGTAAGATAATCGTGTATTTCCTCCTGTATTACTGTAGAACCAAAGTGAAATATCATCGCCCCTTTTGTGTGCTGGAACTTAAGATGTGCACTATCTACAATAGGAACCATACCCTTCCCAAAATTTTCAATAATTTTTTTGGTTTTAAAATCACCAAACGCCACTAATAAGTATTTTTTCATAATTTTTTTTATTTAAACAAAGGTAATTAAACTATTTTAGAATGCAAAATCATTTAAATATGTCCTATCTTTTTCTCCTGTTTGTTGTTTATACCACTTTCCTTCTTTATCCATCCATATATATGGGTCTTGTGGGTTTTCAGTCCACCCAAACTTAGAATAAAACTCAGGTTCTTTTTTTAATAGGTTTGCCCTGTGTGAAGAGTGAAATTTATTATTTCCAAACCATTTTGGGGATATAACACTTTCATTGATTTCTTCTTTAATCATTGTGTTTTTATACCCACGACTAACCCATTCATCAATACATAAGTTATAATATGTTTTTAACATTGGAACATAATCTTTCCACATAATAGAACAGGGGTGGCTTGTCCAACCTTTATATGGTGTTCCGTCTTTTTTGGGTCTTCCTGTTATCGCAGATATAATCTGATAAGCCTCAACCCTTTGTTTTCCTAATCTTTTCATATCAAGAACCTTTAATGATTCTTTAATATCCGAGTATGGTAAGAATGTTTGCATAATGCAAATATACATTAAAAAAGTTAAATTAATAAATTATTCTTTAGTTCTTTTTATTATTAAAATTTCGTGAGAGTCTTTTGAATTACCTATACCCATTTCTTTTCTATTTTTTCCTATCCTTTTTTCCCCGTTCCCCATTGAATAATTCCATTTAGGGAAAAATTGTTCAAACTCAGAATAATAATTTCTAATGGTTTCACAATTATTATAAGACAAAACAAAATCTCCATTATGTTCCCTTAGTAAGTCTCTAAGTTTTTCGTGATTAAAAGAATTATGATGTACTGGTATGTTTCTCATCGGATATATCCCAGTAAACATTTTATTATCTTCATCTTTTTCTAAATAATATGGAGGGTCAAGATATAAAAATTCGTCAGGATTTTTTGTGATTACATTTTCAAAATCAGATTCAAAAACACTAAGTGTAGGACAATTAAAATTTCTAATAATTTCAACCATTTTTGACCATTTTTTGTCATTTAAATAAACGGATGACGCCCAACCCAAATATCCAGGTCCATAAGATGTGTTATGATTAAAATAATAATAGGATGCCGCTGTTATTTTATCTAGTTCAACAGAATTATCTCTTTTATAATGGTTAGTTTTCCAATTTGATAGCATCACTTGGGTTTTATCCCAAGTCATTAATACTTCTTTAACTCTATCATATTCTTCGGTTGTTGGTTCAATTGTTTTTAATTTATCCGCTAATTCATTTGGATTATCTAATAACACGTTCCAAAAATTAACAAGTGCGTCAAATATGTCGTACCCAATTACTATTTTACCTAATGACGCCAAGTGAACCTCTAAAGAACCTCCACCAATAAATGGTGATATAATTTTATCATAATCTTTAATAAACGGCATTATTTGTTTTATCGCTCTTGTCTTACCTCCAGCATATCTAATGGGTGTTTTCATATTATTTTTTTAGATTTTTCTGTTGTTCTTTTATTTAACTCATTACAGCCTTCTTGTATATATATCGGCCATGCCATATTTTGCTCTTGAAAATTCCAAGGTGGGTATTTTCCGGCAATTAATGTATAATCTTCTTTGCATTTTTTTTCCATTTCTTTAAAGTCATACCCAATCTCCCTTGAATCATACCCAAATAATCCTTTAACTTTTGCTTCTACTTTTTCTGATAATATTAGATATAATTCAACACTTTTATTTACTAATAAACATTCTGATATTAGTGTATGTATTCCATAAGTTCTTACTGATGGTGAACCTGTGAGTCCAGAACAATATGCCGACCAAGTACCCTTTATTCCATTTTTTGCAATTGAACCTCCGATTTTTTTTATCTCTTTATCAACAACAATTAAATAAACTCTACCTGACTCATCTCTTAATATTTTATTTGAAACATCTAACGACCAATTAACTTTAATTTTATTATTACTATCATCATCCCTAAGAACAATATTTCCAACTTTTGTTGCGGTTTTAACTAAATCAATATTCATCTTATTTTTTTATAATTTTAATCAAATATTTTTACCAATCAAACTAATTCCAATCTATCTTTGCAGTATTCAACTTGAGCCGAACTTAATTCACTACCAATAAAATCCATCTTTAAATTTTTACATCCAAGAGCTGTTGTTCCAGTCCCCATAAATGGGTCATACACCACATACCCTTCCTTCCCATAAACATTCAATAGTTTCTCACAAAACTCTGTTGAGTATGTTGCTTTATTTAAATCCGTACTACCATCATTATTCTTTGCAGTTATAAAATTATCAATAATCTCATAATAATTTTGTCCTTTTGGTGATGTCTTAACAATCTTCTTATTACAACTAAATGTCTTTAATTCGCTCTTCCTACAAATCACAAATACAAACTCAACAATTCTATTTAACCTATTGTATGATGCTGGATGAGGAATACTATTACTTTTTTTCCATATGATTGTATCTGCAACCATAAACTCGGTATTGGATATTAGAGACGCCATAAGAGTATAGGGTAGAGATGGTGTTTCAATTGAATATGAAAAATTATATAAAACAACCCCATTAGGTTTTAACACCCTATCAATGTTATTAAAAATATTGATTGTCCAATTAATATATTCTTCTTCCGTTTTCCAATCAGAGTATTCATCATACCTGGTTATCTTATCTGCATATCCACCCTTTCTTTTAGTCATATTATAGGGTGGTGATGTCAATACTATATCAATGAAATCATTATCCATTTTTGACATAGTAATTAAGCAATCTTCATTATGAAATTCATTTACCATATTATTGTATTACCCTGCTAACATTATCTACTTTGGTTATTCTAACTACGCTATCTGCCCAATTACTTATTAAAGGATTATGACTGATTACAAATATCTTTTCAAAGTAATTTTTTATTTTTAAGAAAAACTCTCCAACTAATTCTAAATTATCATTAGATATTTTACCAAAAACCTCATCCATTACTAATATGTTTGGTTTTGGTAATGAACTCACTTTGGCCAATACCGCCCTTAATGCCATACTTGCGATTGTTTTTTCATATCCCGACCCAGAAGACATTAACTTCTCAACACCTGTTGAATTATCAATCATCATAAACTCAACTTCATTCTTATCATTGATTCTTATTTCCAAGTTGAAATAACAGGAATCAATTAACAATCTTTGTAGTTCTTGATTAATCAATGGCATCATTGTTTTCATTATAATCTTGGTAATCCCATTCTTTCCAAACACATCAAGATAAATTTTATAAATTTTCTCTCTCTCAAACTCTTCAGCAATTCTTCCAATTATCTCATTATTTTTTTCAATCATTTCATTGAACTTTTCAATGTTGAGTTGATTTGAAACTTTAATTCTATCATATCCCCTCTTTTCATCAATGAGTTCATTAATCCTCATATTTGCTTTCACAAGTTGGGATTCAACTTCATTATTCTTTTTAATTTTCTCTTGGACATTTTGATATCTCTTCAACTTATCTTCAAGTTGAAGTTTCTTATCCTTCGCACTTTCAAGACTAATCTCATACTTTTCCTTAATGAGTTTATTTTTCTCATACTTGTCAAAATCATTTTTGAGTTCAACAAAAGATTTCTCTTTAAGTTCAAGTTTTAATACATCATCGGTTAAACCATTAAGTTTCTCTTTCCATTCACCAAGTTCTGCAATTTTCTTTTTTGTAAGTTCTGCCTCCATTAGTTTAATACCACAATGTTGACATTGCATCCCATCACCATATTTGTCAACCATATCGGATATGTCCTCAACTTTATCCCAAGCCCTGTTTTTATCAAGTTTGGTGTTAAAAAGTTTCTCCTTAACTTCATCATGCTTGTCTTCGTGGTAAAACTCCTTTGGTTCAATAACTTCAACGGATTCAATGTTTCTTTCAAGTTCTTTTATTCCATTATCCGCACCAGAGATTTGAGTTTTAAGGGTATCTGGGTTAAGAATAACCAACTCTTGGTCTAGGTCGGTATACTTGGACTTCAATAAATTATCCTTATACTCCTGTCCTTTCTTTAACCTTAAATCAACATCTTCCGTTTGCACAATTGATACCTCAATCTCACCTTTTAATTTATTAATATCAGATTTTGACACCTCATTACTTTGTCTTAAAGACTCCGTATTATAGATGTTTGACATCATCCCCTTTGAGAACTCCGAATAGATTTCCTTTGCGGTTTCTTCCTTCTTCTTAATGAACTCCAATCCCAAAAATCTTGACAATACCTGTCCTCTTGCCGTAGGTTTGGCATCAATTAAGTCCTCCAAGTTAGATGCTGTTGTTAAGATTGTCATAAGGAAGTCATCCTCCTCACCAATAGATTTTTTAATGAAGTTCTCTGTTTCCCTTCTTTGTTCTCCAGTAAAGTTCAATAATTGTCCGTCAGCCAGTTTCTTAAAGAATTCCAACTCACTCTTAACATTCCATTCACCCGCCTTATTCTTCTTCCTCTCAATAGTTCTCGCAATGATGTAATCTTCCCCATCAATAGTAATCTCACCACTAACACTTACTTTATTCTTGTCGGTAAACCTATTAAAGATTTCTTCCGCCTTCTGTGTCTTGGTGGTTGTATTGAAGAATAAGAACATCAGCAAATCTACTGTCAGGACTGTCTTACCACCGAAATTAGGGGGGTCTGACTCAACAACAGTAATTCCGTGGCACTTATCAAAATCAATCACCTGATTCTCACCATAAGATAAGAAATTACTAAACTCAATCTTTCTGATATACCACTTCTTAAATGGGGTAATTTCAACTTCATTGGTTAACATTCTCTGTTCAACAGCCAAGTCAATATTCATAACACTATCAAATAATTGTCCGTGTCCCTTGGCATCAACCAATGACTTAACCAACTCCTTCTGATAATTCTTGTCCATTATGTTCATTGAAACATCTATGGTTTGTTGATTCTCATCACTTGTTTTTACTTTCGTAACAACATTGATATTGTTTGAATTATACTTCTTTTGGAAATATTGTTTAACCGACCTGATTCTTTCTTGTGTGAAATTTTCAGGTATATCCTCCCAAATAACTTGGATATAAGGATTCTCTAATGTTTGAACATCTAATTTGTGAGCCATAGTTTTGTAATTAAATTCAGGTATTGGGTTAAATAAGTCCCATTTCATTTGTATCTGTGTTTTCAGTTTTTCCTGATTCGGATTCAAACTTCTTTTTTAATTCCTCAATATGTTTTAACATTGATTCTTGAAACATTTTTTGTTCCCTGATAACTTGTTTGTTCCTTGCGAGGATTTTTTGGTTATGCCCTTTTCTTTGATTTGATTTTGCCATTTTTATAATATTTAATTGTTATTGTTACTAGGTCTATTTTGTTCAAACCATTCTATAATTGAATTTATTGCCCATACCGCTCCTGATGATAACATTCCGTCAAAAAACCAAGAACCATAAGTACTAACTCCCAACATTTCGTGTACTGGTGAATATAAGAAAATTCCGAAGAAAAATCCAATCCATACGCTTACACACATCATACAGGATGTCATTCCTTTTAAGAACTTTCCTATTGGTTGAAATAGCGGTAATGGCATTTCCGCCCAAACTCTAATGAACTCTCTTGGCCCACTAAAAATACTTCCGTAAACAATGATGTTGCTTAATCCGTAAGCCATAATCATCCATAATACTAATTGTGTCATATTTGTTTTATTTATATAATTTATCATCCAAGTTTGACCCTTTAAGGTAGACTGCTTGTCTCCCCGTTTGGCTTAACTGAATATTTTCAATTGTTTTTTCTAACTCTTTTATTTTCTTGTCCTTCTCAATGTTATCCATCTTCAATTTTTGAAGTGTTGACTCTAATGCTTTAAGTTTTGTATTGTCCTGTTCTTTTTCCACAATAACCTCAACAATCTTTTCAACTTCCTTTATAATTTCCACAACCTCACCTTGATTATAAATGATTTTCTCAACCTCTTTAACTACCTCCACCGGAACCTCAACAATCTTCTCTACCTCCTTAATAACCTCTACATACTCTATCTTAATAACTTCTTTGATAACCTCAACAGGTATTTCCACCCTCTTTTCCACAATCTTTTCAACTTCCTTTTCCACCACCTGAGCCCCTTCTGTTAACAATCCGTATCTCTCTATACGGAACCCTTGAAGATAACAATTCTTTATAATATCATCATCCTTTAGATTATTCAACTTACAATATGATTGCAAGTCCTTATATTCACTTGAAGATAATGATATTGTTTTTTCCATTAGTAGTTAATGAGTTTTTCATTTCCATCCACCAATGAATCAATTGAATCTATATAGAATTTTAAAAATGGTTTTGGGTTAGGTAAGTCAACAAACTGGTAGTCATCATTTTCTACATCATATACCCCATATCCGTGTTTAGTTATATTTTCTCCGAAGTTCTGTTGCAAAAAGCTTCCGACCATCACCCCTCTTTTACCATTTGGTATGTTAAATACCGCCATTTTATGTATATCTCCACATAAAACAATATCTAACCCCTTAAACTTGTCAGTATCATATGCCTCTTCACCAAAATCATAACCTAAATCACTTTTGAGTCCATTAATTGCTCCGTGAAATAAACCTATTTTATACCCTTTAGCCTCAATAATATCCGGTGGAATATTTCCTTGGAATTGTGAATAAACACACCAACTGACGTTTTCATCCTCATAAATTCCTCTGTCTTTATAATACACAATATTTGGATTATCTAATGAATTTACAATTGGACTGATTGAATCCAACCTCTCCGAATTATTGATAAGGGCGTCGTGGTTTCCAGGTATTAGTATTGTTTTTGCAATCTTGGAACACTCGGTTAATAACCAAGATGAGAACTCAATAACTTCAGGAGTCAATTGATTTTTTGAATGTAGGAGGTCTCCGGTAAACAAAATTCTATCCGGAGCGATTGATTTCCACTCCGACAAGGCTTGTTTTAATATTTTTCTGTAAAGTTCGTGGTCTTTATATAACCTCAAATGCAAATCGCTGAAATGAACTAATTTTTTAATCATAATATATTATTTTCTTCTGTTGTTTTTTCACCATTAAATAAATCAAAATCCTTATTCATATGTCCGCAACTATCACATTTATAAGATGGAAAGGGCACGAGAGTGTCTTCTGGTGCTCCGGTTAATAATCTTGATACTTTTTTTATCAACACAATCTCTTTAAAATGTGTTCCTTCACATTTTTCACAAGTTACTGTAGGTTGTTCCCTTAAGTTAATTTGGGGTTTTTCTAATTCGCTCATAAAGTAATATTTTATCTTTAAATATAGTTAATTTTATTGTGATTGTCAAACAAAATATTGCTTAACATTCATTCCCATCACCTCAGAAATAACTTCTTTTGGTATTCTATATTCAACAAAATCTGAATCATCTTTGAGTAATACAACAACCCCTCCATACAAACTAATCTTCTCATATTTGGAACCTTCCAACATCTTAATAAGTAATTTACAATACAAAGGTAATTGAACATAATAATGTCCGAGAGCATAATCATAGACATTATGAAAGGGGGGTTTCATTTTCTTGGTATATCTGGTTGTTTGGAAATTCTTAATTTTATTTGTCTTCCAATCGCTAATTACCAAACCATACCCTGTTTTATCTTTATTCTCCATTAACCAAAACTTGTCAGGTTGTCCTGTATATCCCAAGTCAGGATGCCCAAGAACCATCTCCGTATCAAGTAATACAGCACCTCTCTCCTCCATTAATTTAAGGTATTTTTCGCCTGCTATAACCATACTATCACTCTTAACTATCTGCTCAATATCACACTCAAAGAGGGGTTGTCTAACTTCTTTATATGAACCAAACATCTCAATGCTTTTTTTCTCCAATAAATAATGGACTCTTGAACCCATATTTGTTGCATACTCACCTAATGCCGCCCACTCTTTAATCAACCTCTCCTGTTCATCTGGGTCTCCACCCGCTTTGTTATATGCCGCCTGTTCTGTCGGAAATTCATCATAAAAACATTTTAACACCTTTGAAACGGATGGGAAATTGCTCTTTATATTCCCATCCGCATCCTTCATAAAATATTTATGGTTATCCTCAATAAAAGTTAACCCCAACTCTAATTGTTTCTGTGAAATAACATCCCTTATTTCTTGGGCTATATCTTTTAGGTTCATATTAATTATTTAATAATTGTTTTATCTCGTTTGCCGCAACCTCTGTACCAGTTTTTCCATTGCCACCAATATGCCACTCATATATTGTATCCATTTCTAATGGGTGGTAATATTTCCAATCGTATACGGTTGCAACTTCACCTTTTTCGGTTTCGATGGTCCAATCGAAATTGGTTTTATCTTCTCCGTCATTAGACATACAATATGGCTTACCTAAAACTTTAATAAGTTGGTTTGGTGTAGCTTTTATTGTGGTTCCGTAAAATGATGTTCCAGATGAAGTTTTAGTAGTTTGTCTCATACTATAATTGTTTAGTCCACAAAGATATGAAATAATAAATTACCAGCCAAATATTTTAGAAAAAAACCCCATCCTAAGATGAGGTTCTTGCCGTGGCTCCACCCTTACGGGATTATTTATTATGTATTGGATTTTTACAATTTCCCTTATGAGTTAGGACTGTCGCATTACCCCAAGGAGCATAAAGATATTCACAACTATCAATAACAACCATTTTAATTGGGTTGAGTTCATTGTCAATTTGATAGGTTGTTTTTGTTTTGGGGACATTTGGTTCAGGTGATTTACAACTTACAAGTCCCGACAACACAGCGAGGAATACGATTGTGAATAATGCAATTGCAATTACTCTTTCTGTTGGTGTTAATTTATCTTTACTCATAATTTTATATTATTTCTTTAAGTTGAGATTTGTGAGTTATCCAAGTATTAGGTGATATTTCTTCATCAGTAGTAACGACTAAATATCCATTACCTTTATCACCAATACATTTTACTATTTTACCATTAGGTTGCAAATCAGGTCTGTGACTTTCAGATAATCTTGTGTAAAACTTTTTGTCTATATTATTCATTTTCATACATTAATTTTATAAGTTGATTTTCTAAATCCTCTCTTTCATTTTGGAATTTCATTGCCTCTTCAAATCTTTCATTTGTTAATTCATCCAAATTAACTATGTTAAAGTGTTGGGTTGGTATGGTGAATATTCTATATCCATATTTTGTTTTGTCAATGGAAATACCATTAATAATGTATTTGTTGTCTATATTCATAACTTTCTATTTTTTTATCTGATTAACTACGCTTACTATACTCTTCATCCAAGCACCCATAATATCTCTTCTTCCGAACAATACATTCCATATCGACATATCAGCATCCCATATTTCTTTTGGCACTTCTACTTTAATAACTTGTCTATTCTTCATATTATTTATTTTTATAGATAAAAAAGACCCATTTTCAAGGACACCAACGATAGATTTTGGAGTATGTCGCCATCCACCTTATTTGGTTTTAAACGGGCAAACCCTTGAGGTGAGAAGTCCTCTGTGTTGTGTAGTTACAAAAGTATCGCTTGTGTACCATAGGTAGCTCTACCTACCTCAATTCCTTTCTCAAGGGAACAACACCACAACTTTAACTCCCCAGTGTAAGTTGACACCACCGCTAACTAACAATTTAGACAGAGCATTGTAAACAGAGGCTTCTGTGAGGTTTCGTTCCCGTGGCCTGCGGGCTAGTTTTTAATTTATTAAATTGGTAATTAATCTACTCTTTTCAACCATTGTCAGTTCCTTGTTTTCAAATAACTTCAGGGTCTGATACACCTTAAACTCGTTTTCCTTGAATTCAGTTGAACCCGTTTGTTCCATCCATTCAATTTTGATACCAATTTCTTTCATCTCATTTTCCTTTTCTGTATACTCATCACGAAGTTCTTCAAGAGTTGCACCTTTGTAGTTAGCCATTTCCCATTCATATACCCATCCGGCTCCGGTGCCATTATCATAATTAATAAGCCAAGCTTTAGGTGCTCCGTTATGAATACCTATAATAGTGAATATGCCAGAACTTGTAAGATGTGGGTTGCCCGACACTTGTTTACCCTTAGGCGTTGGTTGTAATTTTACTTTTTTTCCTATCATAGTTTTTGTTTTTTGTTTTTTACAATTAAAGATTTTATATAGAAGTTTTTTCATAAGTTTTTAGTTTTGGACGAACGCCTTGTCCGCCCAAGTTTTAGCCCCCATTCTACCCCACAATTCCATATCACACATATCAGGGAATGATTGTCTCATATCACCCACAGTCAACACATCCAAAAACCCTTTATCAATTGAATACCACTTACCACCTTTGGTTGTAAATACGTTCACCCAAATTTCACGTCCATCCTCATAAACAAGTTTAACTTGAATGTTAACCAAAGAATTTTTCTTGAACCCTGAAATCATTTCTTTCGGTGTTGTAGTCCAATCAGAAATATTTACAAATCCTGCTTGACATTTGTTAGCAATACGGAACTCATACTCCTTGTTTTCTTTAATGTGATTTGAAACCATAATACTACAAGGTTTTCCTTTAACCATAGTCTTATATGTTCCGTAGAATACGTCACCGGACATTGTCCCGGTTGTAAGGTTAATTACTGATGTTGTTGGGGTGGTGGTAGTTGTTGTCATATATTTGATTGTTTTGTGAATACAAAGATAAGGATAATTTCATTACCACCAAAACTTTTTTTGAAAGTTTAAAGAATTAGAAAATATCTAAAAAAAGGACTAATAATCAACAATTCTTACAAGAATACCCAATTTTACACACAAATCAATAGAACTCTTACTGCCTTTCGAGACTCCATCCCAAAATGCGACAACCATATCACAATTTTTTACAATATCTTGGTTTCTTCTGAACCCGGCGGACTTACCATACTTATCCCACTCAGGTTTAAATATTAAGGTTGGGATGTTATTTTCTTTAGCCCATTGTTCTCCAAGTGTATCGGCACCCTTAGCACCACCACTAACAACAAGTTCGCAATTAAGTTCGTTATCCCTATTGAGATAATCACCCATCACTTCTTTAACTAACTCATAGTTATTAAATCCCCTACTTCCTATTATTCCTACTTTCATAATTAATTAATTTTAAATGTGCCATCCACCATCACTTCCTATATCAATAAGAGATACTAACATAAAGAGCAGATACATTACTACCATCCCTATATTAAGATTACCTTCTCTCGCCATTGTGTTATTATAGATTACCGCAATAAACATCAACGTTATAAGGATAAAGAAAATAAATTTATACATAAGTTTCATTATAATATACCTCCCCACTTGAAATTAACACATCATTATCCCAATATGCGTCATAGTTTTTGGGGTCATTTTTTGCATCTATTATCTCTTGCTTGTGCAACTTATTAGCATACATAATCATTGCTTCTGTGGGGTGGTAGTTAACTTTCTCTAATTCAGAGAGAAACCATTCTATGCTATTCATAATTAATCTTTTTTAGGGTTTATGTAAAAATTTATCTCTACCACAATGTTTACAAATGGTAGCACTACTTGTGTTGGTTGTTGGTTCAAACTGACATTCATCACTTCCCTTACTACCAAATGTTTCTTGATAGTATTCTTTTCCCGCATCGTCATCACCTAACTTTAGATTTAGATACCCTTTTTCATAAGCATCTATAATTTCAACCTTGTGCATTTCTTTGGCTTTATCAAAGTCAATAATAGTTAAACTACAATTTTGGCTTATATATTTTTCTTTTAACCATTCTATTGATGTTTGTTTCATTGTGCGATTATTTAATGCGACCCATTCCTCTTCTGTGTATTTGCTCATAACTATATTTTTTCAGGTGATTTAAATTTATTCTTTAACCAGTTCTTAACCCTAATGGGCATTTCCGAATGCAATGAACCTTCAATCTCAGCAAATATGTCATCCCAAGTTTTATCATTACACAGAGCCAATGTGCCTTCTATTTCAGGATATTCTGGTCTAATCAGTTTTGCAACTTTAATCACCTCTTCCATACCCTGCTGATAAAAATCCTCTATCTCAAACTCCACTTCTTTACCTTCAAATTCAGATACAGGAGTATTAAGAACCATCACCATTTTTAATTCATCTTGATATGGATGTATGTGATAGTATGTATGTTGGAAGTTGGTACTCACAGGATGTCTTACCACCCAACCTTGTTCTGTTTTATATAATTTTCCTTTCATAATTTATTTTTTTTCGGGGACTTTATAGTATAATTTTAACCAATCTATAAAAGATATTGAGTCCGTAAATGGCCCACCAAATGCTGGATATTGTTCGGTTGAGTATTCTTCATATATTTCATCCCACACCTTATCATTACATAACTCCAATGTCCCTTCAAGTTCAGGATATTCCGGGTTTATTAATTTAGCATACTCTTTACCCTTACCTGTATAGTGGTCTACTATAACACACCAATCAAACTCAACTTCTTTGCCATTCAAATCTAAATCTAATGGTAAAATAGTTTGGTATTCAGGATGTAATGGGCATTCTTTGACTTGAAGCCCTACCCAATGTTCTACTATCCATTGGTTATTTTCTTTTAATAATGTCCCTTTCATATTATTCAAATTTAGATTTTAAATACTCAATCAAATACTTGGCATATTCAGTCAATAACTCATGTCCCTCAAACACAAATACCTTAACATTATTATCAACAGAGCGTTGATATTCCTTTTTTAATCTCTGATAAGTTACTTTGTCAAAAGATAATGTTCCCGCCATAGTTATTTGTTTACTGGTTGATTAATTGATTTCGTTGACCAACGAGGGTTTGTTTCTGCTTCGTGTCTAATAGCCCAAGCTAAAAGTCCGAATCCTGTGAATAGCAATATAAGCATTATGGTTGCTTCTACTGGTTTACTGCGTTCTGCTGAGTTTGGCATATGTTATTTGTTTTAGAATGTAAAAATAGTAATAACTTTTGAAACAAAAAAATTTATTTTATCTCAACATAAAATTCTTGTTTAATTTCTCCCCTCAAATCAGCAATATCACTCTCCACCGGCAATTTAATTAATTTTATTTTATTATATAATACGCCACCATTTATCATATGATATACCTTCAACGCATCCTTATACGCATCCCCATCCAAACATATTGTTATATTACCCTTAGCCTTCTCATATATTGTGGTAAACAATAAGTCCGACATAAACTTACCCAACATAGGAATACTATTTGGTAAAAATATGGAATCAAAAGCACCCTCACATAAGAATATATCCTTATCCCAATCTATTAAGTTTTCATTGAAAATAATCAAATCTTTCTCACAAGGTGGATTTTTGTACTTCATCTTCGCCCTCAAATTCCAAGACCTGGCAATGAAATAATTTAATGTCCCTGTGGCGTCATAAGAGGGTATTATAATCCTACCAGAATATTCACCCTTCATAGTGTACCCAATCTGATATTTCTCAATAATACCCTCCGTAATACCCCTTGATAAGAGATAATTAAGGGATTCCCTATGTGGGGGATAAATGGGGTTGGAATCTTTGAATTGGGTATATCCCTCCGGTAATCTTAACTTATTCTTTTTCTTCTCCTGAACTTTTAATTCTTCAGGGCGTATCAACAGATACATCTTCTTCAGTTTCTTATTACCATAATCATCAAACAACTTACCCAAAGGCCCAGATATCCCGCAACTCCAACAATGGAACACATGCTTCTCTAAACTAACCTCCAAATTACTTTTATTCCTACCTTCATCACATTCAATGCAATTATATCCATACTGCAATTTGCTGTCATATACCTTTTTTGGTTCCCCAAGGACTTCCTCAATAAGTTCTAACACTACTTCTATTTCATCTGACATAATACAATATTAACAAATTTCAAACGCTTCGTGAACAATCTTTTTAATTGATTTTGAATCTTCCGTGTTTCCAATCACCGCACCATCCTTCAAAGTAAATGCGTGTCTCTTAACAATCAAGATATAACTACCTGTTGGATACTTTTTGATGAACTGATTAAGAGTTGTTCTTTTCATTTTATTATTCACACTATCGTAACTTCTCAACTTCTCAACCCCTTTTATTTCTTTGTTATTAAATTTTTCTCCCACGGATTGCATAGTTGCCATTTTACAAGCAACCGACATTGTCCCCTTTCTATTTTTTCTACCAAATTTTTCCTTAACCCAAGAATGGGCGGTATCATACGGAGTTTCATAAGCGGATGCAACGGCTCTAACAAAGCAGTCATTACATTCACTTTTAGCGATTACAGATTCTGAATAACCAATGATGGCGGTTGATGTTTGTATGTATGGTAATTGTTTCATAATGTAAAAGTATAAAATAGTTCTGAAACTGCCAAATTTATTTTATAAAGTTCTTGCCATCCAATTACATATTGCGTTTGACATAGATACGTTCTTCTTTGACATATTAACCATTTCTTCCTCTGTCATCACATTAACATCCCCATATGATTCAATTTTGTGATTTGGGTTATTGGTATAGACATCCACAATCCCGTTGTCCCCATAAAACTCATTACAGAGGTCTTTAACGGAAAACTCATTATTGTGGTGTTGCCAACTTAGGGAGCCATAACACCTTAAACAAGTCACATATAAAAACCCATCAGACGTATCTAATATCTCCTGATAAAGTTTGTTAGCTTTATTTCTTGCCCTCTCATATTTTTTAATTAACTCTTCCATAATTCAATTTATTTTTTAATTTTCTCGTCATCAATTAAATAAACCGCAATAAAAAATGCGATATACATCAAAGTCATCAATAACATATTAGTTAATGATATGATATTAATGTCATTATAACAACAAGACATTAAAGTTAAGTAAAGTACTGTAATGAAGATAAAAATAAGATTCCGTTTCATAATATATTTTTTTATGAAACAAAACTAAACAAAGTTATTTAGATTACCAAATATTTTTGGATTTTAAATACCCGAGAGCACAAGTATAAGCGTCAGATGAGTCAAAATTCTCTTTTTTAAGAGTATTATTTTTTGTGTATAACCAAGTGATTTGAGGTTCCCTTTTGGCAACTTGTTCCCAAATTAAAACCTTTTTGTCTATATCTTTTGGATACCCACCAAATAAAACAAACTTACCCTTGTCATTCTCTTTGACAAAATGGGGGAATGCAGACTTGCGAGAATTATATGTAGTGATAAATTCGGGAACAACTCCCAAGATGTCATAAACCTCTTTACATACTAATGTATTAAATCTCATTAACACACCGACAGTAAATATATTATTTGAATTAAGTAATGGTTCTTCAATTACCACAGTAGTGATACCCATACCAACATAAGTTTTGATTTTTTCTCTGAAGACTTCAGACTTTAACATCAACTCCTCAATCTTACTTTCCGTCTTTACCTTTGGGGAAATATGGGTTAGCTCTAATAATTCTTTTGATTCAATATCAAATAAAGCAATACCAATACATTTGGTAGAAACATCTAATCCTAATATTTTTTTTGAATCTTTATTTAAAAATTTGTCCATACTTTAGAAGTCAATCTTAACCACAAATTGTTGAATTCCTTGTCTTAATTCAGGTGATTGTAATTTTGATATTACCATCAACTCTTTATTATCATTCAATAAACCTATTTCTGTAACATAAGATGTTGTTCCTGATGTCCACGTTGGATTTGATGTATTTGTGAATTGGGCTCTCCCAAGAGTAACCAAATATCTCATTTCGTAAATAGTTGCACTTATGTCAGTCTCAATATTTCCGTAGAACATAAATTCATCCCCATAATTTAATACATTAGGAGAACCAACTGGTACAACATCCATAAAATTCTCTAAATGGTATGGAACTGCAGAATTATAATTACTATCAGAGATTTCAAATGTTGTTCCTGTTATACCACTCATAGTTAAATAATTATTGATTGTAGTGGCACTTAAACTATCCGTAACATCAATAATTCTCCACTGAGTTGGGTCTGGTCTTAACGTATCATATCTTTTTTGACAGATGATTTGCATTTTATTTGCAGAGAACCCAGAAAAACTTCCTTGAGTTAAGTAGGGAAATTCCGCACCAAATCTTATTGCAACATTTTGTGAACTTGTTGTACAACCTGTATCTGGCCCTAGAATTGAACTATAATAATTACAATGTAATGAGTTTGTGAATCCTGTTGAATCAAATCTATAAGTCACCCACATTGTTTCAGCAGTTGATGTCATTACGCCCACCGCCAATTGATTATTTGAAAAACAAGTGTTTGGTGTTAATAAAGATATTTTAGGTGCTGGTAATGTCCAGTTTCTATTTGATTTATAACACATTGAAGCAACAACCTCTTCATCATCAATAATAATAATCTGTTGGTCTGGAAACACTTTTCCTATCCTATTCAACATTTTATTGTCGTCAGGATTTGAATCCCACAAATGATAATATCTAATTCCCGGGTCATTCATATCACTATTAACATTTGATTTAATATAATAAGGTTTACACAAATCATAATTTACTGGGTCAATATAAAAATCAGCACCTATGGTGGTACCAGTTGATTTATGCCACATTAATGTTGGTATACTTAATTTGAAATGACTTGCCAATCCTGTACTTGTTGTCGGATTTTGTGGGTCAAATGGTTGTGTTGCAAATTTCTCGCCATAAACAAAATCAATATCATTATTTGTGTAATGAATGATTGCAATCGCCTTTTGATTACTTGGTGTTACAACTATTTTTTCATCAAATGAATTATAATAAAAAACTTCACTTGTGTCTGTTTGTCCTGTAGGCTCATTATACCCCAATAACTCTTTTGTTCCAACATATGTCTCAGAACCAAAATTAGTATAATCCTCATAACTCACACTAAATAAACCAGCAGGACTTTCAGTCCAAGGTATATTCATATTCCAAATTAAAGTATTTTCTCTATTAATAACATCACAAGGTGATTCAAAATTCAAAGTATCTGTCTGCCAATAAGAATAAGGTGTAATTGTATCATATAATTGTGTCATCCCTGATGGATAAACGTGAACCCTACCATATTGTCCACTTGATGCCCTATTACTATAGTTAGGTACCGTTCTATCAAGTTCAACAATATATCCACCTGTATAGGCAGTAAGTGATTGTATTTTATATGTCAAAATTGGTACAGTATTTATATCATCACATCCACCTATTGTATCATAATAAATCACCACATAATCATTAACCTCAGGACTACCTGTTGTTAAAACACAAAAATTATAATCAATATTAATAGTTGTCTGTCCTGACAAGGTACTCATATCAACAAAGTAATTAGAACTAATTGTATATCCTGTTGCGGTATTTACAACCCAACTCGCCGTTAATCCAGTGGTGAAAAACCCTTTTGAACCCGCCGCATTATACACAGATTCTATCTGACTATCCTCATAAGGAATACCATATGTATTACCATCCCCACCATTTACATAATATGGATATTTTACATTTTCTTTGTTTGATTGTGGTGTTCCAGAATCATTTTGAGCGTTAAACCCTGGCATTAAAATGTTATTATTAACTTGGTTATAATTGGGAATTGCGGTATAACTAACTTCACTATCCCCTATTTGAAAATAAGCGATATTAAAATTACCTTGTGATATTTTTCTCCTACCAACATCCGTAACTCTTGTATTAACTAACCCTGAAGTATTTTTAATTATGTAAGACATCTTTAATAAATATAATTTTATTGATTTTTTATTTTTGTTTAATGTAATATTATTTATTCCAATATCCACTCATTCCACCTGATTGTATATACTCCCAATCTGTTGTAAATAAATACAATTTCTTTTCATCAGTATCGTAAACAATCATCCCCTCAGTTGTTGTCATTCCAGTTCTTTGTATTGTTGTCATTCTTGGAAATAAAACCCCCTTTGTTGTTGATGAAATGTCTAAAATTGCATTACTATCCGGACTATTTGTTCCAATCCCAACATTACCCCCACTTATTGTTAAGGTATCTGGTTGAGTTTGTGATGAAAAGGTAAGTGTGTTTGTACTTAAATCAACAATTCTATTCCCTAATAATGTTCCGTCTCCGGTATATAAGGTTGTTGATGATGTTCCACCTGAGGAAGCAAATAACCTCCACCTAGCATTTATTTTGGTAATACCACTAACACCCTCAATTGTTGATGCCGTCCAAGCATTAACAAATAATGTTCCTTCAGGTGTGTCATTTAAACATTGATACCCATTACCCAAATCAATTAATGAACCAGCGCTAACCGCATCATCAAATAAAGTCCTATAATTATCAATCTCATACTGATATGTTAATTGTGTTTCTTGAACATATACTAACATACCCAATCTTCTTCTACCACTTGAAATTCCGTCCGATTCTAATCCAACAACATTTGGTGCAGATAAAGTACTATTATTACTATAATTTATTGGTATTGTATTTCCTGAGAATAAGATGGTACCTGTACTTCCTGATGGTATATAAAAAATTAAATCACTTAAATTAAATACCTCCATATACCCCCCAATATTATACATACTGAAGTTGGTACCCGTGTTGTTATCTAAATTAACACCTGATGGGCCATAAACAATGACTGATGATATTGGATTTTTATATGAATAACTCATTTTATATTAAACTTCCCCCTTTAAAATAAATATTGTTTATGTTCTCTAACCTTGATTGAGGTGCGATAAATGTTGAGTAAACTCTGTATATTCCATTAGGTATTCCTGTTCCTCCTGTGTATTCAAAAGTTAAATCATAGTATGTTGAATTCATATTGGTATTTGTTAATGCATTCGGATTACCAGCACTATTAATACCTATTTGTGACATTTTTTGTCCGTTGGTTGCTCCCGTTGAAACTATCCAAGTATACCAACCAAACCCTATTTCTGTGTTCGCAGGAACTTCGTGAGTTTGGAACAAGTATTCACTAATCACATTTCCATAACTATCAACACCGCCACTTGTTCTTGATATTGGTGCAATTCTAATTGATGGTACATCAACACTCCATCCTGAATATTGAATATATCTATTAAATTGTTGTTCAAATGTTACCTGACTTGTTGATGGCGCAATACCATTACTATATCCTCTGAAACTACTTCCACCTGACAACATCCAATTATTAATTTGAGTACTTGCGGTAACCGGTTCAATCAACAAATAAGCCATAAGTGCCGGTAATGTCGGTGTCGGAGTTTGTGTATGTGTCGGAGTTGGTGTCGGAGTATTTGTTCTTGTTGGTGTATGTGTTGGTGTGTTTGTTGGCGTTTCCGTATTTGTTGGCGTTTGACTTGGTGTTTCATTTGGAGTACCTGTGTTTGTCGGAGTATTTGTCGGTGTTTCCGTATTTGTTGGCGTTTGACTTGGTGTTTCTGTGTTAGTTGGTGTAATTGACGGAGTGTTGGTTGGTGTTGCAGTGTTTGATGGTGTTGGTGTTGGCGTCATAGAACTAGGTGTGTTTGATGGTGTTGGTATTGGGCCACAAACCTCAATATTAGTTGTAATGCACCCGTCGGCATCAACTATCTTAACCATAACAATAGGAACACTAGTAAAACCACTAGGTAATAATAAATTTACAGAAGGGGGTACGGTACCAGAAATTGAAGTAATAAATTGACAATTATTACCATAGAAATCACAAACATAGATTTGGTAAGGTGATGCTCCACTTATACTTGATATTTGAATTATAGATGCGATACGTTTTTATATATAAATATAAATGTTTGATATTTAAAAAATAATTAAGGTACGTTGACAACACTTAAATTATAAGTATTCCCAGCAATCGCAGTAAAAGTGAACACAAAATAATCACTTGATAACCCGGTAAATATTTGACTAAAATCAATTGTTGACATTGTTGAGTTAAATACCTCAACATAAGTGCCTGAAGGATTTAAATTAGTATATCCCGAAAGAGTTATACTAGTTCTATTATTAACAAGGAATGAACCACTATTGTTAGTGTTATTATTGTCAGAAATAGCGTTTCCACCATTTAAATATATGTTATTATCTCCAACCGCAGAATCTATAGTATTCCAAGCATATTTTATTACTGCCCCACTGCCCACTTGTTGTACTTGATAGGTGTCAGATAATATTGTTTGTCCTCTTGGTGTCAAAACTGAACAACAAGAACACCCTAACATAACTGCATTAGTCAATAAATAACTAACACTTTTACTTAATGTTGTTATACAACCATTTGTACTTACCGAACCATAACCATTCGGAATATTTAAATCAGAATCACAAGTCCCATTAACAACATCATTATACCCCATTGTTATATTACAAGACTCATCTATTGTTGTTACATTATCATAATACGGGGAACAATTTGGTCTAGGATTACTATATGTATTTATTATTGGATTTATTAATGAAACAGGATTACCATTTAGATAAACATAATTATCACCCGTTATTATACCACTACCAGGTCCTGAAATTGTATCTATTCTATTGAATTCTAAATCAAAATTAATTGTTGTTCCAATTGGTAATGGGGGTGATACATTTAAACTCCAAGTTGTTTGTTTTACCGAATCTGTATTACTAACTGAAACAACATATGTGTTATAAGTTAAAGATAAAGTATATGTTGTTGCAACACCCGCATATCCAACATTAACCGAATTAGATGATATTGTTCCAATAGAATCTTTTGTTAATATTATATAATTTCCCTGACAAAGACTTTGAATTACCGGTGAAAGTTGATAGGTAGAACCATTTATTGAATATGTGTATGGTGAAACTCCTCCCGTTGTTTGCATAACAACCGAACCATTGCAAGGTACAGTATTATAACAATTTGTGTTGGTAACACTGGTATTTGAGCCCAATGGTGTTGTTGTTCCGCAAGTTCCTTGCGTAACTAGTATGTTTTGTACCATTGGGAATCTTGCACCTGAAGCTCTCCAAATACCCGAAGGTATTGAAACATTAAGTGGATAAATCAATGTAATACTACTATTATATATCATTTCCCATTGAAGTGCAATATAATTCCAAATTATATTATATGTATCAATACCATTAGTGTATGTCCAAACATCTCTACCATTTTGAGTTCCGTTTGGTATAAATTGAAGAATATAGTTTTGAGGTTCAATATTATAAGTCATACATAAATCCGGTGGTTCAACCGGAGATATCGCAGGTTTAATCGGAAAAATTATTGAATTTTTACAAGTACCTAAATTCACAACCATAATTTCATCAGAAGAGTCATCAATAACAATATTAATACCAACCAATAATTGTGACAGAGTAATCCCTGTCGCCAAATTTCCATTAGATAATAAAGTTGCGGTATTATATGTAGAACCTGTATGGTAATACAGATTATATGTTCCGTTAGAATCTCCTGTTGTTAATTGTACTGTATAATTTACTAACATAATTTTTATTTTATGGTGTTATTGTTATTGTTACACCTCTACTTGTTAAGTCTGTTACAGCATCTGTTGCTGTTGCACTTGATAGACCCCTTAATTTAATAATTTTTGCACCATTCCATGTAGAACCAGTTAAGTCAATTAAAATATTATCTATATAAGTTGAGTTATTTGAAACAGAACCAACAAGACTAACTTGACTCATTATTGTTGCCCAAACATGTGGATAAGTATACGCACTTAATGTGTTATTACCTTCAATTTGGATGTATTGAGCAGTTGTTGGTATTGTTGCAGTATCTCCCGATATTATATTATTACTAAAAATACTAACACTTACAATACTTGGTGGTAAGTTAGAAATATCACCTGATATGATTTCACTAAATGATGTTCCACTACCTTTTAAATATAAAGTTGTTAATGTTAATGGTAAATTTGCAACATCTCCACCCACTTTATTATTTCCTCCTAAATCAAAATATATTAATCCTGATGGTAAATCAAAAGTGTCTCCACTTATTGTGTTATTACCTGTTATTGTTGCGGTTTTTAATGTTCTTGGTAAACCAAAAGTGTCTCCACCTAAAGTAGTTGAGCCAAGAATTTGACAATATGTCATTCCTGTTGGTAAATCTGAAGTATTTCCGCTAAGAGTATTATTAAATTGAGCATCAAATATTTTTAATGTTCTTGGTAATCCTGAAACATCCCCACTCATAGTATTATTACTGTATATATGAACTTCAGTTAAACCCGTTGGTAATCCTGAAACATCCCCACTTATTGAATTACTAGGTCCAATTAATAAATAAGTTAAATTTCTTGGTAAATCATAAGTTGACCCAGATAATAAATTAGTTTGAGTTAATAAATAATCAAGATTTCTTGGTAAGTCGGACGCAATCCCTTTTAATAAAACATTACTCCCAAAAGTAATACGGGTTAAACCATCAAGTTTAGTTAACTCCGATGTATCTATACTAACTGAAAGTGTTGGAGAAACCGTTGATAACTCTAATTTACCTATTGTCGTTAAATCCAAAGACTCAATAAAAATATCTCCTGTATATGGTGATAAATAAGTATATGTTGGCGTATTATTTCCCGCCGAATATGTTGTTGATGTTGTTCCTTCCCAAATAATTCTAAATGATGTTGATGCGGATATTGAACCAAAAGTAATTGAATTTAATCCAATTGCACTCATTTTCATTTTTTGTAGTTCCACATTTGTTGGTGTCGGAGTCGGAGTTGTTGTTGGAGTTGTTGTTTGAGTCATTGTTGGCGTTGGGCTTGGTAAACCAATTATTTGACTAACACTTCCAGCCAAATTACAATTAAGTTTTGGGTCAGTTAAATAACAAATAGTATTTGCTGTATAATCACCATAATAATCCACCACTTGAACAGGATACGCACCCGCAGGTAAATTACTTATAGTTTGAGTTCTATTTCCGTTCGCCCAACTGATTGTATATGGACTTGTCCCTCCTGTTATTATAACTTGTAACGCCCCATTAGTCCCACCATAAGTAGTTATACTTGAAACTACACTACAATTAATTCCCATAGGAAATGACACAAAAGTATCACAATTATTTTCAGGTTTGGTTACCGGTTTATTACTCGGAGTTTGTGTCGGAGTTGTTGTTGGAGTTGTTGTTGGGGTATGAGAAGGTGTAATAGATGGTGTTGGTGTATTAGTTGCCGTAATAGTAGGTGTAGGTGTCGGAGTTGGGGTTACACAAGATTGTATTCCTGATGTTGCTATTTGTAATATTGAGTTAGAATATGGTAAAGTTGGATTAAAAGAAACTATCAAATTTGTTGTTGCAAACCCATATGTGTCTATTCCACAACAATCAATATAATAATAATTATACCCAGCCTTTATATTACCTTGTATACAAGTTAATTGTGTAATACAATCCGCACAATCACGTCTAGCTCCATTACTAATTAAAACTTTAGCCGTTCCTGATGGAATCCCTCCTATATATTTTACACATCCCTTATAACCATCTGTTGCCTCAATATAATAAGTATTAACCCCTGAAATAGTCCCTATAAAACTTTTCACAGGAAATATTGCTCCCGTAACGCAATCTTGAACCATGTATTCAATGGAAATTGACGAACAAGTACCTGTTAATACAATCGTTCCTCCACCGCCATTTACTTGAGCCCAAATTGTTCCATCACTATAAAAACCATCTGAAGCACTTGTACCAGTAAAATTAGAACCAACGAGAATTGTTCCATTAACACCAAATATTGTTGCCGAATAATTAGTTAAAACACCTGAAACACAAGAATCATATGCCGTTAATCCGGATGATAATGATATGTTTATATAAGGAACCGCCATATTTTAATTTACATTTTTTTAAATACAAATAGCAAAATCAATTATTTGTCCAAAAGAATTTACTTGAACAACATAATAATCATTACCAAATTTCATTTTTATATAATTACTACCCCCATTATACTGACTATACAAAACACCTCCAACATTTATTGTATAAACCACCGCATTTATTACAGGTGTTAAATAAGATTCACTTATATATGTATAATAGTTAGTAGGACTTACAGTATCACTACAAGTATCAGCACTACTACTAAATATTGATTTTCCAATCAAATGACTTGATATCACAGGTGTTGTTGTGGGTGTAGGTGTTGTTGTTGGCGTATATGTTGGTGTTTGGCTGTTTGTCGGTGTTAATGTCTGTGTTGGTGTGTTTGTGGGTGTTTCAGTCATTGTCTGTGTTGGAGTTAATGTTGGTGTTGGTGTGACGCTACTTGTTGGTGTGGGTGTTATATAAACAAAGTCTCCTGCCTCACAAGAAAGACTATCAATTACCTTTATTAAAAAGTCCGTTTCATCATATGGTGAAGGAACTTCAAAAGTATATGGAAATGTATCTGCCGATGAGACAAAAACACAAGAAGCACTCAAAGCGTCACAATAATATATGTCCACCGGAGTGTTTGCTGTTATGCTTGTTATAGTTATACTTTGACTCATCCTGTTACTGTTGTTTCTCCTGTTATTATCCAACCATTTCCATCAACTATCTTTAACATATATGATGGTGATGTATCATATGGTACTGGTATATCAAATTCATATGTTGTTGTCGTTATTGTATCCATAAAAAAACAACCCGTCCCATCACTCTGACAGATGTAAATATTGTAAGGACTTTGTCCCGTTATTCCATTTATGTTAACTTGTGTTGCCATATTAATAAATAGATTATTGTGTGTTATAATAATCAATTAAACAATTATTACAATTTAAAAAAGTTTGCCAAACTGTCGGTGTTACACCAGACTCATAATTATACTCAACTTCAATCCCTTCATAAGAAGTTATTACATAACAAGTATTATTAGTAACAAGACTAACACTTGTTGTTGCACTTAATGTTGTTGATGTTGCTGGTGCATAAATTTTTAACCCAATTACCGAACCATCACAAGAATCTCCAATATATGTTTTATATATTGGACAAGTATCACAATCATATGTTTCCCAAGCCGGAGTTGCAATCTCATAATCTGTATCAACCGCAGATATAACCGAATTAAGAGTCACACAAAAATCATCCCCACTTGGGTTTCTTATTCCAACAACTTGTTGGACTGTAGGTAATAACTTTGTTGGCCCAGATATCGGCCCGACATTACAAACCTTAACATATTCAGTTGTTCCACTATCACATCTTGTCGCACTAAAATATGTTATCACACAAGGACTTGTTCTTGTTAATAAACAAGAATTACAATCAGGGTAAACAATATCAACAACATTTGTAAAATAATTTCCACTATAATTAATGGGAAACACATTGTCTGGTGATATATAACCATTGTTAGATTCTCCAAGATAATTCCAACAATTACCATCACTATCCTTAAAAATAGTATTAGGTAAATTTGTAAATTCAACCTTTTCACTCTGTATTACCTGACTATTCTTACTCGCAAATGTTGCAAGTGGTGAACAACTTTCGTATATATAAACTTTACTCATTTTATCTTAATTTTATGGTGCCACCCCACCATCTATTATTGTCCAATTATATGTTACACCCGTTAAAGTGTCTTTACCCGCTTGTGCGGTTGCTCCGCTATATTTTAGTCCACCAAAATTAACATTTGTTAAATTTGTTTGTAATGGTTTGGTTGACCAAGAAATTAATATGTTGTTGTAATTATCAACCGAATAATTACTTGAGGTTTTACCTGTCATAAAGTTTTGGAAATTGCTCACATTATTTGGACTCCAATTACTAATATCTTGATTAAACGCTGTATTATTAAAGAACATAGATGACATATTAGTAACAGCAGTTACAGTCCATCCAGAAATATCAGGATTTCCATCATTATTAAATACGGAATTTTTAAACATATCTGACATATTTAGAACATTTGAAACATTCCAAGAACTAATGTTTTGATTAAATATTCCGTTTCCGTTAAACATTCCTGTCATATCTGTAACCGCACTTAAAGAATTACCCCAATTACCTATTGGTTGGTTAAATGCGTCGGAATTACTAAACATTCTTGCGGTTGTAAAACAACTATTTAATGTCCAAGCAGAAATTGATGGGTCTCCTCCATTATTAAAATATAAATTGGAACTAAACATATCATCAATCCTTTTAACATTTGACATATTCCAATTTCCAATATTTTTATTAAACACTCCTCCGGCAAACATATTTCTCATACCGCTCAAAGTACTCAGTGATGTAACATTAGAAACATCCCAACTTCCAATTGGTTGGTTAAATGTATTGTTCAAATAGAACATATGTCCCATATCAGTACAAGCAGAAGTTGTCCATCCACTAATTCCTGGGTCTCCACCATTATTGAAAGTTGTAGATGAACCACCACCAGCAAACATATAATTCATCTGATTTGCCCTAATATAAGATTTGTACCCATAATCATTAGGAAAATTTCTTTCCCAATTCGTAATATTTCTATTAAATGCATATGCCAAATGGAACACATATCCCATTGACCCCCCTCCTGTTGCCGCCGATGTTGTCCAACCACTAATACTATTACTCCCCGCATTGTCAAAAACAAATGCACTATCAAACATTGTATAAAATGAAGTTACTTTGTGTGTATCCCAATTACCAATATCTTTATTGAATTTTCTAGCATTAGCGAACATATATGACATATCTGTGACCGCAGAAACAGTCCATCCACTCAAATCATCATTAAAATTAAGAGCGGAGTTGAAAGTACTATTCATACTAACTACTTTAGATGTATCCCAATTATTAACATTGTTAATTGTAGTTAAAGAACTACATCCATTGAATAAAGATGCTAAATTTGTTGTCCCACTTAAATTCAACACATCTGTAACACCTGTCAACACCAAATTGGAACACCCATAGAAGTGTCCTGTTGATGTTGTACCACTGCCCAATTGAAGTGGGCCCCATTTCAATACTTCAACAAGTTTTAATTTATCACCCGAATTATTAAATGCCCATCCTTTTAGATTGCCCGGGTCGGCATAAATGTTAATTGTGTAAGTTCCAGGTGATGAATATGTATGAGTTAATGCAGAGTCATTCCAAGTACTAACATAATCATTGGTTGAGCTATCTCCCCAATTAATAATACAATTATAATTTGTTCCCGTACCACTAATAAATGGTAATTTAACTTGGTCAGAATTACTTGAACCAACACTTGTATTTGTTGTTGTAAATCTTCCTGTAAAATTAATTAATGGTCTAGTAGGCGTTTGAGTCATTGTTGGGGTTTGCGTCGGAGTTTCGGTATTTGTAGGTGTGTTTGTTGGGGTTTGCGTCGGAGTTTCGGTATTTGTAGGTGTATTTGTTGGTGTGGGTGTATTTGTTGGAGTTTCAGTATTTGTTGGGGTTTGCGTCGGAGTTTCGGTATTTGTAGGTGTGTTTGTTGGCGTTTGAGTCGGAGTTTCAGTATTTGTTGGCGTTTGACTTTGTGTTGATGTATTTGTTGGCGTTTGAGTCGGAGTTTCAGTATTTGTTGGCGTTTGTGTATTTGTTGGCGTATTTGTTGGTGTAGGTGTAGGCGTGGGTACGTGTAAACAAGTACTACAATCAGGATAAACTTGGTATACCTGATTAACATTAGAATTAGAAGATAAATTAGCATCATCCCTATCATATTTCACACAAAAACTACTAGTTGTACTACCGCTAGATATTTGAGCATACATATATGTTCCAACACTTACAAAAGTATTACCATACGCTAAATTATTATTAACATAATATTGATTATATGGTGGTTCACAACTAATCAACACTTTAATACCAGGACAATTAAATGGTGGGTCTAAAACAACAAAAGTTGCTTTACCCGAAATTTGAGTCTTATTTGGTGTCATTGTTGGTGTTGCTGTAACTGATGGTGTCGGCGTTGAAGATGTTTTTGCAATACTAAAATCAACCCCCACAATATAAACAGGACTATTTGATGGTGTTGGTGTAACCCCAAAATTTGTAATGTTAAACTCAACATCACCACAATCTATTGCCGGTGTTGGAGTTACTGGGGGAACATATTCACAATCAAAATAAGCATAAAAATCTAATAAATCACAATTAACCGGGGGTGTTGGTGCTGGTGGACAATCTCCAACAGCAAATGTATTTGATGCCAAATCAGGACAATCCGAATAACAAGGACTTTTTCCTTCTAAAACACAAGGATTACCTAACCCATCACTTAAACACCACTTATTTGAAACATCAAAAAATAAATAACCAACTAAATCAGTTCCTCCTGTATAATATATCTTTGAATTATAACTTAATGTTGTTGAACTATATGTTCCATTATATCCTGATAATGAGGAAAAGGTTGTTGAAAAACAATATGATGGATTTGGACAAGGTAATGGTGTTGGTGAAGGTGTTGGTGTATTTGTTGGTGTTGGATTTGGAGTTCTTGTAGGGGTTGGTGTTGGTACACAATATTTACAATTATCAAATAATGGTGAACCTAAATTAGTACCACCAGGTCCTGAGAACTCAACAAACGCATAACATTCGCTATTATATATATAAGCGGCACCAATAAATGCCGTGTCTAAATCAACATTAAAATAATAAAGAGTACCATCAGAACATTTTGATAAAGTTGCCGCCGCACTACTTGTTCTTGGACAAATAACATTTCCACAATCATCAACTAATGTAAATGTAACTGAATTGGCGTCATATAATGGCCCAGAACCATCATTTGCAATAATTGTTGCACAACCTGTATATTCTCCAAATCCATCTACATAGTAGATATTTCCAACTATTGTTGGTATTATATTACCATAAAATCTGAAAACATTTTCACCATTTTCACAATCTCTGAATTGTACCGTAGTTGCAGAACAAGTACCACTAAATTTAATAATCCCACTAACAACTTCAAAACAACTTGTGCCTCCATTAGGTATATCGGAATAAAATCCTGTTGGTGCGATAATAGAACAACCACTATCGGTATATAAATCACCATTTATAGTTAATGCGGTGTCGGTAGAATAATAATCACTACCTGAAGGTATTGAACACGCATCATTACAATTAGTTCCAGTATATGATAATTTACCAATAAAGTTACACGCCATAGTTATATTCTTATTACTTTATAAATAACCCGAAATTTATTTTTTACACTCTTATTAATAATAGATTCTTAATATTTTTAATAAACAACACTTTTTGAAATATTTATATATATGAAACTTATAAAAACAATAAAGAAAGTTATACAAGAAGCCGAAGAGCAGTATAATTTTGCTTGCGAAAAATCTGTACCAGTACAAGAGTTAGATAGATTAGAAAAAAATTACAAAGACTCCTTAAAGTTATTAAAATTTTATCCCAGAAAAGAAGAGAAAAAGAAAAAGTAAATTAAGGTGTATTACAACCTATTATCTTAAATGTCTCACATCCATTAGACGCACTCAAAATTAACATTATTGATTCAATTGTATTGAACAATGGTGGAGGATATTGATATACTGTCGGAGGAACGGGTGTTGATGTTGCGCCCGTTATTGTACCAATAAAATATCTGTTCTCACCACGATAATCCGCAACATACACATCAATTGGTGTGTTCCCCGAAACTTCTGTGAATTCTATTTGTGTCATAAGGTACAATTAATATCATATTCAATAACCAAACTAACCTTTATATCCAATACTGTTATATCAACATTTCTATCATTGATAATGGTTATTTGATTGTTAGTTTCATCAATGATAACATCCCCAATTCCAATAATACTCATCAGTAATGTTTTTATTGAATCATACCATAGATTATCATCAGGAGATACAAGAAGAGATGTTGTAGTAAAGAATGTGTCAGTAATTTCAATACCATAGGGGTTTGCATTTACTTTTGTTGTAAAGGTTGCTGATATTAACCCACAATCAGTATGTCCAGAAGTTATATCAAAATAGCCCTCATTTAACATCTTTGATAAACTATATTTAGAACTTGATTCTATTTGGAAGGTTTGTTCTCCCATTATAAATGTCTGATAAGAAACAATGTTCTTACTTCCTTCTATTGTTGTTGTTCTATTTAATGATGATTTATTACCATCAATAATTGTTAAACTATATGTTCCCGCAGTTAACCCATCAACAAAAATTGTTTGGGGATTACCATCAACATTATTTGACCAATTAAAAGTAAACGGAGGTGTTCCCGAAGATATCAATGCCGTTATTGTTCCATCACTACCAATACCCGCAGATGTTGGATATAATAAAAAATCAACGGGTGCATTATATTCAACATAAACCTGAGATGTTTGAACACAACCATTAGCATCAGAAACTGATATTCCGTGTTGTCCTGACGACACTTTATAAAAAGTGGTTGCACTTAAAGTTGTTCCAACAATACCGATATCACCATCTAAAAAATAATTATATGGTGGAGTCCCACCACTTGTTTTAATAACTTCAATAACACCATTAGCCTGTCCAAATGTTGTTCCAGTGGTTTGTGTTGATATGGTAAACTTATTTTCAGTTATCAATGTATAATCATTCATAAAAGTACAACCTGACGCATCTTCAACAACAAGAGTATATGTTCCTGAACTTAAATAAGAAAATAAATTAAATTGTAATGAACTTACAACATTTTTTGAACTACTATCAGGATAAATAAGTGTATAATTATATGGATTGTTTCCCCCAACTAAACTCACAGCTATTGAACCCCCTTCATCAGAACAATTAGAGTTTTCTGATACAACATTAACAGATGTCATTCCGCTAGGTGTACTTAAAGTTGTACCAACAGACACAGAACAAAATGCTGCGTCTGTAACTAAAAATGAATATGCCCCCGCCCCAACATCACTTAATGTAAAAATCCTTGAATAAGAAATTTCAACATATCCTGTTGATGCTGAATAATAAAAAGGTGCAGTACCTCCAGTTAATGTCAAAGTTAATGAACCATCATTACTTAAACAAGATGGTGGGTTTGCGGTAAATAACACAACAGATAATGGTGCGACATCTGTAATTGTTGCGGTTCTAATTTGAGTACAATTTAAAGAATCTGTAACTCTAACAGCATATTCACCAGCGGTTAAACCTGTAATAGAACTTGTTGTCTCACCATTGTTCCATATGTATGTATATGGTGAAACTCCAGTCTGCCCTGTAACATATATCTTACCTAATGGTGTATATCCGCAAGCCGCATTTGGAACCACATATAAACCAAAATCAAGTGGTGAAGATTCTTCAATAATAAATGTTTCACTTCTACCTGTACAACCGCCAGCATCTAACGCAACCATATAATATGTTCCCGCACTTAAATTTTGAAAAAGCCCTATATTAACAAGTGTATCAGTATAATTAACATAAGTCCCACCCGAATCATATAAATAAAATTGAGTGTATGAATATTCTGATGATGAAGTACCTGTTACAATTCCATTATTCTCCCCACAAGTTGTTGCTTGAACTCCATAAACATAACAACAAACACCATTAGAAATAGGGGCATTTACATAAATTTCATTGTTAAGGGGTAGTGAGCTATCATTTATTCTTATTGCGTATGTACCTGCGTAGAGTCCACTTCTTGTTGAGGCGGTAACCTCAATATCTGTACCTAAATCCGGTGTAACCCATTGAATGTTATATGGTGCTGTCCCCCCATACGCCACAATATTGATTTCTCCAGACCCTGTCTGTGAACAATCACCACTTATTACTACTATTTGATACCCTAAGTCTGCCATATTTTAACAAGTTACATTTATATTTATACCAACACTTAAGCTTAAATTTTGATTTAGATATAGTGTTTGAGTACCTAAATTTGTTATAGTTAATTGATTACCATTTATAAAATAAGTTAAATTAAATGGTATTATATTTTGTAAACTATTACTTAACGCTGTTATCCAATCCTGATTTGTAGGAACTGAATTATTTCCGTATCCTGTATAAAATAGTTGATGGATAAGTACCGTACTTCCAATTTTTAAATCAACATACCAACTAGAAGAAAGTGAACTAACCCCAGCACAAGTTGCTTGTGTTTGCCCATTGGCGGATAACAAACTATTCAATGTATTAGATAATATTCCACTAAAATTAGTCACACCAATATTACCATTTAACCAAGGGAATACATTTATTTTAACTTTTTCATTATTTAAATTATAACTTGTAAGATTTGAAATAATATTACACTTATTAACAGCAACCGGAGCAAATTGACATCCCCTAGTTCTTCTATACATAAATTTTTGTTTATGTAATATTGAATTTTCAAATTTAACCCCACCTTGCCATATTGTTGTTGCCGGAATCATTTGTTCCACTAATTTCAACCAAAAAGGCCCCATTCCATTCACATAATCAATTAATTTTTGATAAGTGTAATTGTTATTCGGTACACCAATTGTTTGATATTGTTCTATATATTTCCACCAAAGAGATTGCAATGTTGGATAACCCCCCGTCTTACCATCCGTAATAAACTGGCGATTTCTAACATTAATCATATTTTGCCAAAATGTTTGAGAGAATTCAAAGAATGTTTTTTTCTTTGGTTCAGGATTGATAAAGGTTGAATCCACCCCACCAGGAACAGGATAATTAATACTTAACCCTGACTCAGGTATCGGATAATTATTTATTCTTGATTGTTCCCAAATTTCATATGCTAACCCCTGACCTGGATTTAAGAAAATATCAACATTCTTAACATTCAAAACCAATTTCTCATTATCAACATAATAATATGCATTATAATTTCCTTGACTTGATGTTCTTAACTTATCATCTGTTGATAACCAAGACTTATTATTATCAATAACTTTTAATAACTTAAATCCGTCATTAATGTACGGAAAACTTCTATAAACATCTAAATATTCTTGTCCATAACTAAACGGAGTTAACTGAGTTTGTATATTAGTATTTTGTCCCTTATAAACATCTCCATTAATTACAAGTTGTTGTGGACTTCTATGTGATGGCGTTTGCTCATACCAACCAGCACCTTTTTGAAAGAAATTTGATTCAGTATTCGGTGGTGATTGGGGATAACCTTGATTATCAATCGGATAATCAGATTCACTCACATTAACATAAGTATATGTCGGATTTGTTGTAAATCCTGTAAATGTAATCCCTCTAAGTTTAAATGTATTCCCTGGCTGATACGCCGGAACTTCATCAACATATGTTCCACCTGAAATTTTTCCAAATTGTTTTTTAAAATTTTCAATACTTACAACTTGGTCAGCCAAATAAATATGTTCATTATATTCAACAAGAGATTCAGGGGCGCCTATTAAATTCAATAAAAATTCAACAGACCTTCTAGTTCCTTTAGATTTAAAAATATACGCAGAGTTTAAAATTAAATTCCTATAAAAAGCGTAATTTAATTCTGTTTCTGTCTGAGCCCTTGCATACCCCGGATATGTTGGAGTATTTTTATTACCAAAAATAGATGATAAATAATCTTTATTGGTTATAGGAGAAAAATTTGAACCCCACCCTAATGTTTGTGATAAATCCGTTAATAATTCTGATGGTATATCATTTAAAGGGTTATAGTTTACAGAATTAGCAAATGCCAATCCATCAATGTATTGTTTAATTTGGTCAAAACTTCTTCCGTAGAGTTGAAACACTTTTTCAACTTTTCTACCCATTGTATCAAATTCTTTTAACGACCCAGATGTTAAAAATCTTGATATTAAATTTGTTTTAAATGAATCTAAATTTTCCGCAATCATTTGCAATTGAACCAAATAATCATCAAATAAAAATGACCTAATATCTAAATTCCACACACCATCTTTTGGAAATGTAACTTGTTGATAATTTGGATAGAATTGTCCATCAGCGTTTTGTGCCGGTACTTGAAAAGTTGCGGTATAAACTGGTTGAACTAACCTATTTAATAAAAATTGTTCTATTTCATCAAAATTTTCAGCAAAAGTTTTATCAACAATGTAGTCATTTGGTCTTATTTGAAAATCATCAACACTTGTTGTTGCAGAAACCCCAAACGGAGAACCTGAAATATAAAACGCAATATATCCACTATTTGATGTTTGTGCTGGTTGAAAAGATACCACCTTAAACTCAACACCTTTAATTATTAAAGCATAATCTAAATAAGTTTGATATAAATTTCTATATACCGAAGTAACATCAAGACTAAGATTGGCATTCGTCACATCGCTAACCCAATAGTTAATATTGAACGGATTATGTATCCTATCAACATTAATTTCTAAATATGTCTCATCATTTACTTGGTTATATGATATATTAGATGCAGTATTACCTATTGTAAAATCAGGCATTGTATACTGAATATCTAAAGACGCAGGAAAATAATTTATAATTTTTGTTACAGAAACACTTAACCTTTTCGCCAAAGAACCATACATTGAAAAGTTTAGAACCTGAGTAATATCATAATTCGGATAAACCCTAAATTGTTCCGATACCCTATTGCTCTGTAAAACATTTTCAAGGTTTAAATCCGCCAAGTTTACAGGTGCAGCAAAAGCTCCAACCCCAAACGTTCTATTAACTTTTTCTACAACCGATGTCGTAAACTCAAAATTACCTTGCGTAAGCCCTCCACCATCTACGGTTTGCAGACCAACAATATTATCCGAGAAAGTTCCCGCACCACTGGCAGGTCTTGGGGGATAAAAATATTTTGTTTTATTAATTGTTATTGCCATTAAGCGGTTATATTATTGAAACTTTTACTAAAGTCTATATTATTATTTCTATTTTGTCTTACTTCATACAACAATGAATTAAATTGGTCTCTAATCTCAAATAAATTGTATTGTCTGAATATATTGTTATTAGAATCGTAAATTGTGTATATACCATCATCAATTGATTTGGTTTGATTACCATAAAGAGCAATTGCCAATGTATCAATGTCGTATTCAGCCATTTGTATGTCTAATGTAATTGGATTAAAGAATGTGTTTGTAATTATAATATTTTGGTCTGGTTGTCCAATAAATGGTGTTGCATTTGGTTTGTTTGTTGGTGAAGATGATGGAGATACTGTTAAAAACAATAAATTTGATATTCCATCAACATATCTATATCTTATTGATTTTTGTGTTGTATTTGTCTGATTAACAACAACAGGTTCACAAAAGAAACAAGATGTTATTATTCTAAAAAAATTTGGTATTTTACTTCCGTCAGTATTTAAATATTCAATTCTAAATCCAACTAATCCTTGTGGTACAAATTTATTAATAAATTGTGTTGGTACATTAGATAAATCAACAATAATACCCTTAACATTAGGTAATGCACTTAAGACACCACAATCAGTAATTGATGTTCTTATTTGTGCAGGTCTTACATATAGAGTATAAAAACCTAACGCATTAAATGTGTTTGCCGGTAATGTTAAATTATATAAACCACCTAAGATTTCAACACCTGTGTTTCCTCCTGTCTGAGCATTATTGAAATATGGTCTTAAAAGTGTTGATGCGTCTAACGCCTTTAACACAAAATTATCTGTTACATCCCTAGATGGTGTGTAAACCATCGTTATCTCAATATCTTCAGGACTTACGTCCGCCGGTCTTACAGTGCCATAGGTACCAATAGCCATTTTTTATGATTTTAGTCTTTTATTGTTTTATTTTAAATTTCTATATTTTATAAATACTTTTTTTTACATTTTCTTCTCAACATTAAAGAAGCCATACCCATAATTTACTAAATCACCAACATTATCTACCTCACCCAATCTTTGTAATCTTTCATATGCACTATTTTTACCTCTCTCAACATAAACATCACTTTGAATTTGTGGTTGGTCAATAACATTAATTAACACCTCTTGTTTTATAATAGGTGTTGCTGTTATATTATCTGTAGTAAACCCTGACGAATCCATAAAAAATAATGTAGTCCCATCAGAATAGTCATAATAATCAATGTTTTGTATGGTATATCCTGTGAAATTAGGGTTAATAGAATTTATTATACCATATATCTCCCTGTTTTTAAAAATAGGAACCCCTTGTACATATTTTTGAGAACCATATTGTTCCAAATCTTGAAGTCTAGATACAGTTTCCCCCGAAACAACATATGGTGTTGTAACATATGTTGATGATGTCTGAGTACTAACGGAATTCTCCGCATCTCCAGAAAATATATAATTATAACTTACGGGTGTTGCCGACCAATTACCTAAATTTGATATAAAATATGCAGTACCCTTCGGATTACTTATAGTCTCTAACTTATATGGTAAATTAATTTTTTTGTCTACTCTAACCATTCCCCAAGGATTTTTTTGTTCAAGGGTTATTGTATATTGTCCACTAGCGTTAGGATAGGTGTGTGTCAAATAATTGGGGGCATAAGTTGTTATTGGTTGCACCACACTTCCGTCCCCCCAATTAACAGTATATTGAGATAGTTCTAAAAACTTTTGAAATTCGTCAGAAGTATTATACACATTAACCGTATATGGTGTTGAAGTTGTTGATGAAAATAAAAAATTTGTAACAACATCTTTTTGTTGAATTGCTCCATCAAACGGGTCATAATAACCCATATCATTAATTGTCTCCGTTATTAATATTGGAATAGTTAGTCCAGTTAAGAGTGAATACCCATTTGTTCCACCACTAATAACTTCAGTCATTGCTGAATACACACCAATACTTTGCCCGCTGTAAGTTATTGTTACTAAGTCTCGTTTAATTGTTTCAGGTGATATTACTATATTATAATAGTCCATTATTATGGGTTTACGTATTCATACCAAGTTATGGGTGTTGTTGTTCCCACCCTAAGATTCAAACTTGTATTTGTAGGGTCAAATCTAAAAATACTATAGGTTTGATTGACATAATTAAACACAACTCTATAATAAAAATACTTAATAGAATCAAAATTATATGTTTCGCTTGGTGATAAAGAACCTTGTGATTCATTCATCATTTTTGTAAATTTCCCTGTTTTTGCATTAAAAAATTTAGCCGTCATATAAAATGTATTTATACTTAAAAAATCTAATTTTTTTAACCAATAGAAGAAAAATCCTTCCTTATCTCCAACATAATCTAAAGTAAATTTTGGTATTTTAATATTAACAGGTGTAGTATTTAACATTGAGTTAACTTTATATCCCTGTTGTGTTGGTATTATTACTGTTATGTAGTTAGTTTGTTTTTTGTCATCAACTGTATCATAAAAATCCAATTTAAAAAATGATTTTGTGAAATCATTACTAAAATAGTATATATCTTTTACTGTAAGTCCCTCAGGTAGATAACTATTATTCCAACTATTTGGTGTGGTTAAAGAACCTCCTGAATAAAAATAAAATTCATAGTTTATCTCAGTTTTATTTGTTGTTGGTTCAACATCATGCGGAAATCTACTAACTTCAAAGTCATAACCTTCACCAATAACATCTTTAACAACCTCATCCTCATATTTGTCAATTGACTGGTCTTGCCCCGCAAAGTCCCATTTAATTTCAATTGGAATGGTTATTTGTTTATCTCCGGTACCATCCATCCTTATTATGTATTTACTCACATCCATCTATTTTTGGTTTTACTGGTACGTTTATTCCTGTTATATAATTATTTGTGTTTATACCTTCAGGTGATAACCTAAATATTATATTTCCAAATGGATATTGTGCATTATTTAAATACGGATAATCAACTCCTCTACCAAGTTCATCAATAAACCCATAATCATAAATGTCTCTCCATCTAAATTCTTGGTCAGTTTCAGAAAAAAATGAATATGATGGTATATTATCAACATCATTAATACTTCCTGTTTCAATATAGTCTGAATAAACTTTTAATGTTGTTGAATGATGTGGGCGATAATAATACCCATCACCATTTGTTGTTTGTCCTGTCGTTGTTTGAAAATTATCCTGATTAAATTTTATCTTATTATAATATGGCGAGATTACTCTTTCTACTTGCTCATAATCATTCCACTCACAAAAATCACCATCAATAACATCTCCAAGATTTAAATTATTGTTATAATAAAATGTTTTGGTATTTCCGGTATCATTATAAGATGACACACTTATATTTGAGTTTGAATCAATATTATTATCATCCCACCACGGATTATTTGTTTCTGTTATATTAAAAAACCAACCCTGTTTTAATCCCACATTATTCCCAAATGGTTTATTAAAATAACCTGAATACCCTTTATTAATAATTGTTAAAAATATTTCACTAATGGGTCTTTTTTGATTATCTAATAAAATACTTAAATCTAAATCTTTTTTGCTTGTTATTGTATAAGCATTACTACTACTTTTTTGAGATATCCTTGTTAATCCATTGGGTGTTATAGAACTTAAAGTCAGTTGTTTACTCTCAAGAAATGCATTCTTTTGAAACCCTGTTTTTGTAATAATAATATCATCATTATTTGTTAATATCTTATGTTCTCTAATATAATATTTTGATGTTGATTCTAAGGGGTTTTCAAAGTTGGCAACCCTTTTGAACACCCCTGTTTTATTGTTTAAAAATGTAGTTCCTGTATACCCAATATCATAGACATTAAAAACAAAAATATCACTATCTAAGGTGTCATTACCTAATGAATAAACCTCAAAAATGTTAGTATTATTATAACTAAAAGAAAGTTTAACAGATTCGGAAACTTTTAATCCGTGAGGCATAACACACTCAAAAGAAATTATTTTATCACCATTTGATGTACTTTTTTTAATAATAAATGGTATTCCAGTACTAGCCGTCCAAGTTAAATTATTATTATTTAAAGTATAACTTAGTTTTTTATTATAATCGTTACTATATGGATAACTAACATAATAACTCCAATTATAAGTGTAAGCACTTTTTGATTCATAAGTAATATGTTGGTCAACCACATTTGGTCTAAAAAAATCAAATTCAAAAAATTGGGGGTACCCATACCATACATTACTAAAAATTGATATTTCTGGGTTTACATAATATAGATTATATAAAAATGGTGTATAATTTGTTGTTCCAATATATGAATTACTATATAAATAACTTATTTCAAATGCCGGTCTGAATACTGAAGATGCTTGTCTTTCATCATTATAAACTTGAGATAATCCTACCGTTCTAATTCTATCATATTCTGTTATTACCCTAGCCTCATTATTTAATGATATTGCGATTCTTTGGTCAACAGACGGAGCAGACTTATACTCTAATTGGCTCGGTATTATTCTATAATCATATAGTTTCAATTCCTAAGTATTTTACATTAAATTTATCTAAAGCATTATTGCCTCTCACTAATCCAAAATAAAAGAAGAATGGAGCGCCTACAGTAACATTAGTACTATTTAATAATGTTTGTCCTACCACTCTATCACCTTCAAAATCATACCCTGTTGCCGGTGGAACTGCGGGTTTAACATTAAAAATAAATCCTTTTTGAAATAACGGAATATTCACCTGTCCCATAAAATAATTAGAGGTAGGGTTAAGTCTATCTAATGATTGGTATTTAAACTTTTGAATATCAGTTCCGCTTGTTCCCCATTCATTTTTTTCACCACCAAATATAGTACTTGTTCCTTGGTCAATATTCCACTTATACATTGGGACATATTGAGTAAAAATTGGTAAGTTATCAAATATACCAGGATATGTTAAATCATTTCTTATAATCCTTCTGGGTGATACATAATCTCTTGTTTGTGTCTCAGATGAAAAGAATATTCCAATAGTCTTCTTACCAACATAAAATGTATTATTTCCTGTTGACCCAGTAGAATAATAATAAGTTTCAAAATCAAATTCATCCACACCTATTTCAGAATTAACCGAAATTGCTTGTGAATAGTCTCCATCAAATCTTGCATTTTTTCTTGAGAAGAACGTATTAACTGAAGCGTCTCCAGCACCAAATAATTGTGCTAAAAATGATGAACTTACTTGTCTTGATATTACAAATAAATTAAGAATATTTGAAATGTCTTTATATGTTGTTTGCGACATTTTATCCATATTATATCCATAATAATTCTCAGAAAGTGTTAACTCATATGCAAATTCATCTCTTGGACCTAAATCCATAATTGTTGTTGGAAACAAAAGTTGTAATTTATTTCTATGGGTTGAATTGTTTGGTGTCATTCCAATAAATTTATTGGAAGAAGCATTATATGGACTTGACCTATAAAAAAAGTTGTTTGTTACTGGATGCAACATCACAACGTCTTTACAATATTTGTTAAATGGTTTATTTGTTCCTGGCGTAAATAATCTTTTGTTTTTTATTGGGAACGCATATAAAGTTCCATTAATCCAATTATTAACAAATGAATGTCCAAATAGTCCTCTACACGCAGCCAAATTAACTTTAAATCTTGATTTCCATTCACTTAATTGTTGGAAATCTCTTAATAATCTAAGAATTGGTTTGTCGACAAAAATATAACATCCGTTTCTAACAATACTTGGTTTATGATAACAATCATCTGCTGCAGGTTTTACTCCGAATGATTCACCATAACCAGAATAACATTTTAAGGGAACAAGTCCTTCACAAGTAAATGTGCTCACAAATTGTCCTTCAAATTGACTTGGGTCATCTTCTGCGTTATCACCACTTGTATAACCAACAGAGTATTCAGGATATGAAATACTTACGGTTCCATCATCACTATATGAAAAAACTGAAAATCCTGTATTCTGATGTAACATAAATGTATTATTTCCTTGTACATCATCCCTTGTTGTTGAGGTTGGAAGTCTATCCGTTCTCATAACAACTTTTTGAGTTCCTTGTATGAAAATTGTTGTTGTTCCTGTTGAATAGGCAGGAGAAAAATAAACAAAATCATTTTCTAAAATTCTATAATTTGTAATTAGATTATAAGGGTATACTCCGTTTATATGAGAATTATCAACATGAGGAGTCATATAAAAATAACTACCACCTTCAATATATTCATTATCATAATATCCTCTATGTTGTTTGTTATTTGCTCGGGCAGATAAGTCTAAATAATGAAAAGGACTATTTGACTGCTCATAAGCACCCGCATTAATTGTACTGAAATTATACACAAAATAACCAGGGGCTGCAAAAACGTTATTTTGCCCATTTGCCGCAAGATAAAATTGTCCACCACCAACAGATATAGTTCTAATTTTAGTTGTATCTAATTTTGTGTTAGAATTTGTAGAGTCAACTTGAAAAGTTGCCCCTGTTGTTATTGTCATATCTAAAGATGAATAATTCGCAATTAAATTAGTAGTATATGAAGAAAATGTCTGAGGAACATTATAGATATATGAATCAAAAAATATTGGTCTATTAACGCTTAATGTTTGATTTGTTGTTATTTGATTATGTCTCGGTAGAACAAGTCCAGGTTGGATTGGTATATTTAACTTATAATCACCACTAACAATCAGACTACCATAAGCCTTTCCAAATAATCTACTAACATCAATAGTCATAGGTTGTCTTGCCGAGTTGGGGTCAACACCTCTAACTAAAAAGGCAACAACAAATTGTTTTTGGTCAGGCATAGTATATATTGGTCTGTACGTATTCCACGCAGTATTATACACAAATTGCAAACCATATCGTAGAGCTTCAGTAAACATTGTCATAAAATTATCCGTAAATCTATACCTTAAAGAATTAAATTCTGTAACACCCGAGTTATTATATTGTCCTACAGGTACTACTGGATTTAAATTACAAAAATTACCATATGTTGTTGCGGTTATTACTTGAAAATATTCAATATCTGTTGGGAATTTTTGAATAACCCCTTGTCTGTATGCTTGAAGAGTAACTCCTGTTATTGTAATATTAATGTCATCTAATAAATCTGTTCCACCAATTTGAGTACCCAAAATCCTTATTGTATCATCCACACTATACCCATATCCCGCATTACTTAAGTTAACTGACGTTACAACCCCACCGACAACAACAATATTAAATGAAGCGTTTACACCCACACTTGTTGTTGTACCAATAATATTAATATATGTACTATTAATTGCACCAGTTCCAAATGCCTCATATCCAAATGAAGTTATTTGTCCTTCTGTGTTAGGGATTAATATATCATTAGTCGCACCACTTTGGTTTACAATATATTGTGTTGTTAACAATGTATTTCCACTAGAATCAAATGGGCTGGCATAACCAACAGTAATACTTGTTAATCCATTACTTATAGGCGTTCCAACAACCGCATTTGTTCCAATAACTTCCCCGTCAACATTTTTATAATTTGTTGTTGTCGCACCAGTTAAATTAACATCTTTTGAAAATAAACCACCATTAAATGATATGATTGCTCCCGGTGTAAATGTTTCTGAGCATCCTTCATCAATTAAAAGTGCCATTACATTATCATTATGAAATTTTCCAGGATTTAATGACGGATTAATTGAAACTTTAATTTGATTCCATCCTCCCCCCACTAAATTATTAAAATATTTCCCTTTAGTATTAAATAAGTTTAATCTTTCAGATAATGTTAAATCTTGTGAATGCCATTGATATGCTGACCCATTACAAGTACCCAATAATGAGGCTGGCGTTCTTTTCCAATATTTATTTGCACCATTTCCCGCCAATAATTCCTCTATCACAGGATTTTCGTCTCCACATCTAGCAACTATTTGTTCACAAATAGTTGGTGACGTTACCAGCGCCATTGCAATGAATGGGTCATCAGCACAATATTGTTCGTCAGTAATATTTGAGAACCCATTAGCACTCTGAGTGTCAATTGTACAAGATAATGATTGACTTTGTTGTGCCCTTATCGCAAACTGCATCGCCTCAGTCTGATTAGTATTTATTGTTTCACTTTTACAATTACACATCTCACAGTCAGGATATGTAATCATAGGTATTGCAATCTTTTTAAAAGGGTCTCCAATTTTATTAAATAATTCTTTAAAACTTGGTGGTTTTTTACAATGGGGGTTTACACCAGGTATTGCATCAACAACCCTACAAAGTATATATATTATCCATAAAATAGCCCCATAAACAATTGCAAATATTGCTTTAAACAACGGCCAAATAAACGCCAATATGTGAAGAATCGGTATTATTTGATAAAAATTTATCATATTTAATACAAGGAAAAAATTCACAATGTTAAAAACTATATCAAAATTTCTTACTCCATCATTTGTTGGAAACTTATAATTGGTACTATCACAAGTAGTATCAGTAATTTGTTTTATACCGATAAATCTACCCCTATTTGTTCCCTTATGATATAAATCAATTAATTGGGATATTGTATAAACTTTATTATAACTAAATTGATAAAATCTATCATCACAATCAATGGCACTTTGTATTATTTTTTTACCTATAGTTGTTCCTGTATTCCCATAATCCGCCCAGTCTAAACTAAACGCATATGACTTAATAAATTCTTCATAAAGTACTGGGTTTGTAAAACCTAATAATCTTGGGTCTGTATTTGAATTAACCCAACCATTTTCTCTAATATTTGGTACTAAAAAATATCCCCTTTTAATTGGTGCTCCCAAATCATTAGATTGTTTCCATTTAACTTTAAATCTATATTTTGATTTTGTTGGTATACCCACTTTTGGGTCGTTTGATATGATTTTTTCACCAAATTCATTCATTATCATATAATCCAAATTCATTGGTAAATCTACAAGCCAAGAACCATCAGTTTCAATTACATCATTTCCACCATCAAAATTATATTGTTCTAATATTGGTCTACCATTTGTATCTTGAAATATTGTTTGTCTAATACATAATATTTGACCAGGCCCTGCAACCAAACTACACATATTACCCATTTCTGTTGGCGGTTTACAAAAAACCTTCATTGGTTTGGTATCTACCGAAGAAACAACTGAGCCCATAAAAACCGCAGTTGGCTGAATGTCAATATTTGCATCATCCCTTAAATCAAAATCAACCCGATTTATTGCAATTTGACATATATTTGGGTCTCCCCATAATGGAGAAATATCTATGGATTTACTTAAGGAAACTATTTGTGGTAATGAATTTAAATCACTTGAACTTTTAAATTGAGGCCCAGAAACTTGTTTTTCTGTTGCTCTACCCATTCTTATTAAATCTTGTGGAGATAAAGAAAACTCACCTATGTCAGATAAATCCAAATCCATAAAAACAAGATGAACCCCTAATGGAACTCCCATTATCATATAATCACCACTATCATTTGTTTTTACAGTAAATTTGTAATACTTGTCATATATCTCAATTGCTGTGGAATCTATTGTAGCATCTAATCTTGATGGGAATGTTCCTGTTGGAACGTGATTTGTGTATGATTTTTCATAAGGTAATAAATTGTACCTATATCCATCCTCATTCCTTATTTCAGGACTTGTATATGGATATATTGCAGTAATATTTGGATTAAACTTATCTGTATCTGATATTGGTATAAAAATAGAAAGTTTCGCGTTTGGAATACCAAATCCATTGTTTGCGGTTATTCTTCCAATAACAACCCCATATTCAGAACAAGACTTTGTATATATCTCTTCTTGTTGTATTTTTAAAGATAAGATTTCAATAAAATTAAAATCTTGCTCTAATTCAATGTTAATTGTTTTATTAATTCCAATCTCTGTCCTTATTCTTTGTGAAGTTCCCATTAATCCTTTATTGAATAAATAGTTTAGGGCGAATTTTTCCTAACCCACCAAATTAAAAATAAGCGTAGAATTGAATAAATAAATCAGTTATGAAAATGTAACAGATTGGAAATTCTTAACAGACACTTTAATATCCTTACCAGGATATCTTATTTGATACACTTGAACAGGTTCTGCAAACAATGTATCATCAACAGGTTGTATTTGTTTTGTCTCTGGGTCTGAGTATTGCATTGATGTTTGAGATGAAGAATATTGTCCTCCAACATTATTAAATACATCTATTCCTGTGACAGTAATTACACCATTTTGATTTTGTATTGTACTTTTTAATTCTGAAAGATATACATTTTGTCCAAGTTGTCTGTTTAACGGGTCAAAATAATTTGAAACATTATTTATAATATCTGATATAATTTGTCCTGAATTTTGTGTCGCTTGTAGTACAACAGAAACATTAATAGATAAATCAATAACTTGAGCAGTCATTACAGATATATAATCATTCATCATTCTATAGTTTGATAAATAATTTGCGATATTTTGTTTTAATGTGTTAGATACAATACTTGTTAACTTTCCTGATGTATCATAAGACAATATTTGAATATCAATTTTATTATTATTTTCGGTTATTGCTACTTTGGCTGGTGCCCCGAATTGAGCTGGCATATTTCTTAATAATGCCTCATAATCTTGAATGGTAACCGCTCTTTTTTGTGCTGCGAAATTAAATGAAACAAAGTTTCTAACTTCTTCAGTTGTTGGTGCGTTTGAACCACCAATTGCTGCCGTTACATTATTACATCTTAAAGATGCAACCACAGACGTATTTGTTGTCTCTGATGGGCCATTAACAAAAAATGACACAGTACCTATTTGATTAATGACATTAACACCCAAGTTTGTCGCTAATCCACCACCAACTCTATATTGAATAAACAATGTTGAGTTAGGTGTCAAAGTTGAACCCAATGAAAAGTTATTAAAATAATTTTGTAAATCTAATGTTGAGCCAATTGTTGTAAACTGATTCAAAGCATCTTGAGAAGATTTTGAACCTCCACCAAAAACCATCTTCTTGAACCCTTCTGGCGTAAATTCTGACATAAATCTAGTTCCTGTCTGAAGATATGTACCAACTTTAATTCCAGGTTGGTCAGATACTTTAGTTGGGTCTTCAACAAAAATTCTATCTTCCGCCAATGCATCAACTTCATACCATCTATTCGCCAAACCTAAAAATTCAGCACTTGTAGGAACATTTGTAAAATCTGTTCCGTTTTTAAGTAAAACACTTGTTATACCAAGTACATTTTTTTCAGGTAAAAAAAGTTCAAAGAAAGGTCTCACATCATTTGGTGTAATAACTTTTTTAAAAATTTTTGTAATACCATTAACAACAAGTTCTCTCTTTGTTATTGTATAATTAATTAAAACACCATTTGTATTAAAATTAGGTATTTTTAATCTATTAAGAGCCCCTTGAGAATTATATGGTGATGCAAAATCAATGTCATATGCATTTTCAAAAACTTGTCCCACCCCATTAACTTGTGAACCTCTTAATAAAGTACCCAAATATCTTTCATCTTCTTTATCACCATAAGCTGGTACTGTAACTGAAAAATCAACAAGTGAAACTGATGGACGTAATCCCGGAATCTTTAATCCGTATGTTCTGGCAATGTTATATATTGAAGACCTTTGTTGTGCGTATTGTAATACGGTTTCTTGGATACTTCTATCAATATGATAATGTAAGTTATCCGCAACAGCGGCATTTAAATCTAAAAAAACTGAAAATACAGATGCATCATTAAAATCCTGAATTAAATCAGGGTAATATGTTCTAACATAATTAAGAAGTTCTAATCTAATCCCTTCATAATCTCTTACCGTATAAGATATTTTTCCGTTTGCCATTTAATATTAAATATTAATAATTACAAAATCACTCTGAGCAAAAGTTGCACTATCCGTAGAGTAATCAATTTTAATTTTAGCAGTATAGTCTGCGGTTCCTTTACCTGGAACACGAAAGATATATGGAACATCATCGCTAATCGCATTACTTGGAACTGAAGGAGATTCATCTTCTATACTTGCAGGTTCAATAGTAATGTTATTAACAAGTAAATTTGGCATAAAATTGTTAATCGCGTCCCTAATATCAGACTCAATCGCATTAAATGTTAACCCATCAAAAGGTTCAAAGATAAATTCATAAAGTCTTGTTCCAAAAGTTGGTAAATAATATCTAGAACCTTTCCTTGTTAATAACAAATGAATTAAATCAGCTCTAATCTCATCTTTTTGATATTGAGTTAATTGTAAATAATCACCTGTTCTAGAATCTCTGAACGGAAAATTTATACCATATGTAATTCCATCTGCCATATGTAATAAATATACTTACATTATTTTTTTATTAAAGTAGTATTTCTTTTTTGTCCTTTTGGTTCATAAGGACAATGTCTACAATTATTTCCACAACAATATCCTCTATCAATATGATATTGTTCTGTAAAGACTAATCTTGTCCCATCCATATAATAATGAGAAGGGAGAAGTTTATTATACTTCTCCCCTTCTTTATTTAATTCTTCCATAAATTATACTATTTCACATAATCCTCCACCACAGGCAACAGAGTCATTTAATACTGTATCATCATCCATTTCAATAATTTTAGATAAATCAACATCTTTTAATGTTTCCATTAATTTTTCATATTCATCTTTACTACAATCAGTGAAAGGTGCTTGAATATAACTACCTCCATCATAGTTTAAAACAGATAATCCATTATAATGAATTTGATTTTGCCACATCCATTCACCTACTGCCGGCCATTCGTGTTCTCTAATTGAGATGGTTGCTGACACATTATGTGAATTACTTCCACTTCTATGTCCAGGCTTAATCCATTCCATATGAACTTTTTTAACCCTTTCCAATAATTGGATTGGTGATTCATTTCTTAAGATTGAACCTTCTGGTGCTTTTTGTGGAATACCTATTATTGCTGTGTCGTGTGGTCTAAAATAATCATCTTCAATAAGTTCAGGATGATTATTTTTTAAATGTGTATAAATAGCTTCATTCTTTCCAACTCTAACTCTTCTGATATAATAATCATTATGCCAAGCATGAATACCTGATGATGTTCCAAGTGTTAATGACGTTGTTCCCGCAGGTTTAACGGTTGTTGTTCTTGCCGCTTTATTAATTCCTAACAAATTTGCAACTCTTTCATTCTCTTCTTTAACAACTTTAGCAGCGGCTTTCATATCTAAACCTAGTACTGCACCTGAACCAATTCCTGTCATTGAAATACCAATTAAGGCATCTTTTTCAGTTGTTCTTTGCCATATTGGCCTTAAATAATGAAAATTTGTATATCCCGCTTGAAGTGTTCCAACAAATGTCGCAGCTTTAACTCTTGATTCATAATCTTCTTGATTAATAACATTTGATACATTTATTTCCGTTAGATTACAAAATTGGAACGGACGAAGTGCAATTTCACAACAAGGATTTGTTCCCCAATCTTTATCATTTGTTAAATAAATTCCAGGTTCACCAGCACCACTTGCCTCAATTCTTTTCCACAACTCCATAAAATATTCTTTTGTAAGTTTGTGTCTTAATAAAGCTGCTGAGTTGTTTGCTCTTCCTCTTTGTGGATTTGTTTCCCACCAAGCACCTGTCTTACAACTAATCATTTCATCATCTGTTGCTGAGAACAAGGAAATAAGTGCCGCTCTACGAATTCCTCCTGCAAGGACAGCGTCAGCAATATGACAAACCATATCGTGAACTTCAATTGGTCTTAATTTATCACCATCTTGTTTAGAATCTAATATACCCTCAAGTTTAATTATACACTCTTTAAGTGGTTGAGGGCCTGGCGCCTTCCCACCTGATGTTACCAGTCTTGCCCCTTTTGGTCTGATATCTGAATAATCAAATTCAATCTTTGAACCTCCGAAGAAGTATGACTTAACTAATGTTTTAACAGCGTCTGCCCATCCTTCAATTGAATCCGCAACCAACCATCTTCTACTTCTTTCATTTGGTTTTCTAATTTCAGGTAATTCTTCTACGTGATGTTTTTGAACTGAATATCCTACACCTGTTCCACCTAATAATAAGAACATAATTTCTGAGAATACTCTCCAATCATCAACAGGAGCGTATGCGCAGTTATAAATTCTATTTGGTGAAATTTCAATTGGTTTTCCTGCAAATTGCATTGAACGCATTGATGGTAATACTTGTTTATTATAGACAAACTGATAGTTGTCTCTTATTTCTTGTTCTAGATGGGGATATGATTTAATGTGCATCTCCATATTTCTTGTTACTAGTTCGTACCAAGTTTCTCTTCTCTTTAAATCGGGGACATACTTCGCGTATTTCATATATACGGTGATTTCGCTAAGTATTCTGTTTGAAATTTCCATTTTTAGTGTTTTTTGTTTTTATAAAAAATTCGGTGATTTTTATTATAAATATAAGGTTGCTATTAAAGCAACCCATATTTTAGATAAAAAATAATAAGTTTTTTCAGGAAAAAGTAGATATTTAATGTCTAATTAATTTGTCCACCCTGCTCTCTTTGTTTCCTTTTGTCTAAGAGTTCTTTAACTCTATCTTTCTTTCTTTCCTCTTGTTGTCCTTCAAATCCTAAGAAAGTTACAGATGATTCTGTGTCTATTTCAAGTAATTCATTATTGAATTTACAATTCTCAAATATAACCCCATCTTTACCCAATCTTGACTTTGTTATTGCAATTGTTGCCAAGTTCATTTCCTTCTGTTGTAAACTTTTTGCTATTGATATGATTACGTGTCCAACTTGTGCTTTCTTTATTGAACCACCCATTTGGTCTGTCGTAACAACTTCAGATGAGATTGAACTTCTATTACCTTGTGTTGCAGTCCATCCAACTAAATTAAGTTCGTGACACATCGCCTCAAATCCTCTCATAACTGAGCCTTCAGCTTTCCACTCATCTTTACTTGTTGATTCAGGTGTTACACAATCAATATAATCTAACATAACTAAATCAATCTTATTACCATCGGCAATCATTTTCCTAACCATATTCTTAATTTGAGACATAGTATATGTGTCAGATGCAAGTTTTTGTAAAACTAATTTGTTAGACATTGAGTTTTTAATTTCCTCAACTTTAGACATAACAGTTTCTCTGTGTAGATTAAGATTGTCTGGTTCAATTCCCGTCCAAAGGGTAAAGTGTTTTCTTTGAACAATTTTTGGATTGTCCTCAAAAAAGACTTGAAGAACATTATAACCAAGATTAAATGCTGTGTTTGCGATTTTGGTTAAGATAGTTGTCTTACCAACCCCCGTGGGAGCTAATATAACACCTATCTCACCCTTCGCCAGTCCGCCCTTAAGTAATTTATCAATTCCTGGAATACCCATTGGTATTGGGTGTCTATAGTCATCATTTAACACATCCTCTAAACCTGAGAAGATATCAGTGATTCCTGTTTGGTGTTCACCAACTTGTAAAGCCTCCCTTACCAATCCCTCAACTTTATCATAAGATTCAAAATCTCCGTCTGTAATGATTTTTTGGGCCTTTTCCATTGCCTTCTGTAATTCTTGTTGTTTACAGAATTTCAACGCTTTTTCTTGAACAAACATGCTTCCTTCAAACGGAGCATCTTTTACTTGCTTTAAGGTATCCAAAACAATCTTTAAAACTAATTCTTGAGTAATCTCTGACTTGATTAGTTGTTCCAAAGTATCAAAAGATGGTGTTGATTCATACTTTTTATAATACTCTTTGGTTAACTGGATTATGATTTTGAAATATTTATTATCAAAATAATTTGAGTCAAGAACATCCATTATTGTGGTTGAAAATGGTTTGTCAATAACAAGTTGATTTATCAACTGTATCTGAAATGTGTTCCCTAAATAATCAAAATTTTTCTTCATAATGTATGTTTCCCCTTTATTGATAAATATCTTTTAAGCCAACTGATAATCCAAATATTCATAAGATAATCTATTATCTGAAAAGATGTCAGTCAATCCTCTCAAGATTTCTTTTAAAAACGGTCTTACGTCAACCGTATAACGAACTTTCGGTGGAAACATTTTTCCGTTAAAAATTCTATGACAAATTGTCTGTTCTCCTAACTTCACATAGAGGTTAAAATTCTCAGCGTCTTCGGTGTAAGAAGTACTCATAACCGCAGGGTCGTGAGATATTGCATCTTTGTTATCCATCATATAGATAACCGTCTTCATTTTCAAGTCATAGGTTAAACTATCCTTGATGCTCTTCATAAACTCGTAGAGTTCATATGAGTTTTTTGCTTTGGGATTAAAACCCCTCACATTAAAGAATCTCTGAACAATGATGTTATCATTCAATGTCAAAAGAAACTCCATCTTTGTGCTGTCTTGCTCTTTCATATTTTAGTTTTTGTTGATTATTCTTTTTTCTTTCCTTGTTAATTTCAGAAATGGTTTCAGGAAGTTAACCCAAGCATTGTCGTCTTTCGGCAAATACTTGAACAATCCGTCATCCATCATCATTTTCATTAGATTTTTATATCCCCTATCAGTGGGGTCAATTGTATCTCTATACATCTGTTCCACAAGTTCTTTTCCTTCGTCAGTTATTAATGGGTTAGATAAGTCTACAATCTTAAGGTTTGTATTATAAAACTCTTCTCCAAGTATAGACAATTTTGATTTGCCTGTCAAAATATTTTCAATAACTTTTGGAACTTTCTTTTCTTGTCCGATAAGTCTCGCATTATCCAGTATTTCGGCAATAGTACAAGATTTAGTTTGCATTTGGGGGAATAATTTAACCAAGGTTTTTTCACCAAGTCCCTCAATACCTGAAATATTATCTGATTTGTCTCCTGTGAATACTTTACAAAGTAATACATTTTCGTGGGGTATATCAACTTTATTGATAGATATTTTATCACCCAATTTATAATATTCTTTTTTAATTGGTGAATATATCTGAACTTTTTCTGATATAAGTTGGGTTAAATCTTTATCAGATGATAAAATAATAATCTCTTCATTTATCGCTATTTTACAATAATGAGCTATGACATCATCTGCTTCGGTTTTATCAACCTCAACTTGTCTGACAAACACTTCCTCCAAATATTGTTTAACCCTCTGTTTTTGGGTTAAATATGACTCGTAGGACTCTTCATCCATTCCTTTCCTTCTGTTCGCTTTGTAATTTGGATATAATTGTTTTCTTACGGATGAATTTGAGTCTCCATCCCAACATATAATAACTTTATCGCTATTATGTTCCTCAAGGAATCTACGAAGTGTATTAATGAAGTGATATATCGCACCAATGTTATTACCATCATAGTGCATTCCCTTAACCCCTGTATATCCTATTTTGTATAAATTTTCTCCGTCTACGAGTAAAGTTTTACTCACTTTGTATTATTGATTGGTGATAAAATATTGTTCCTTAGTTAAGTATAGTTGTAATGGGGTTATAAGTCAAATAAAAAACCCCTCTTTTAGGGAGGGGTTAATCAAATCTTTTAAAATCTTACAAGATATACGACACACATAATGATAAATTGTTGTTTGAGTTATCAAACTGATACCAATTTATGTATTGCATATTTACAGAAAAATGTCCTTTCTCTGTTCCTACATAAGAAGTCCACATTATTCTTCTAGACACGGGAGATTCTTTATTAAAGTAAGCAACACCAGAACTAGCACCAATATAACTTGTGTTGCTAATAAAACATCTTGCACCTAACAATATCGGCACATTAGTGAAACTAACGTCTGTATCAGTTTTAAACCTAAGATATCCTGTGTTTAGTGTTAATTTAACATTTTTTGAGTATTTGTAATTAACCTCAAAAAGAGATGAACCAACATCAACCTTTGTAGTTTGATAAACATTTACCGGAATTGGTGTAACGATACCGACTTTGTAATTAAAATTCTTTTGGGCGTAACTATTAAGAGTAACAAACGCCAACAATAACAATAACATTTTTTTCATAATTTATATATTTTTTTTAATAAATATCCAAGTTTTTAATTTATTCGGTTATTTCTACTTCTTCTGTTTCATCCAGTTTGATTTCACCATCACCGGATAATATTGCGTTCCAATATTGAGAATAATCTTTTTTATATTTTTCCAAATCTTCTTTGGTATCTTGAATATACCCATTATGAACTGCAATTATCTTACCGTCCTTATAACCAAGTCCGTTTACATGGTTTTTAAGAATAGAAACTTTAGTTCTGATTGCATAAGATACTGTTCTACCATTCTTAGTTGCTGTAATATGATTAATACCCGCATTCTTTTGATTACCAAATAAGAATACTAAAGATGATGCCAACCATAATGCTTCACCACCCTTTGCTTTGATTGTTGGTTGTCCAAATGGATTGTCAGGTAATTCAACCCAAGGCTGATTAACAACAACCATTGAATTATAATAAGGGTAATCTTCTTTTTTTGATTTTGATATTCTTGAATGAATCCCCATACCAATCTTATCCGCCAATGCCGATGCGTTATGCATCTTTCCACCCTTACCTTCAAATGTCATTTTACAAGGAATACTTCCCACACTATCCCATAAGAATAATAAGTTATATGGTACTTCACCCTTTTCTTGAGCATCTAATATTTGATTAATAAAATCTGTTGCCTGCTCAATATAATCAAAGGAATCATTAAAGATAAAATCACCATCCCATTCTCCATCCGCATTTTTGGTTGCTTGCAAACCTAACTCAACAGCATGGTCCCAACTCCATTTTTTTTCTGTTATGATAAATACAGGTAGGTGTCCCTTCTTTTGAGCATCCGCCGCAGCCAATATCATTGCAGTTGTCTTACTACTATTACTATGTCCCAAAAACATACTAATACCCCCCATTACAGGGCCTGGTATTCCACATCCATTAAAGAACGCTTCACCACAATTATAATAGTCTGTTTCTTTATATTTTGTTTTGGTTGAGAACTTGTCTTTTATTCCCCCCATTCCTCCATTGTCTTTTTTCTTAATTCCTGCCATAAGTTTGTATATTAAAAAGGGTGGGGTAATTTTGTCCCCACCCTTATCAGTTTAATTTATTTAGAATGGTAATTCCGTATCGGGTTCATCATTCGCTTGTGGGTCAACATAATTTTTAGATTTTGAACTACCACCCATAGAGGTTGTAGATTCTTCATCATCACCATAAGCGTATCCACCTTTTTCGCTATCCCATTTCGGTGTCTTTCCTTGTGCAATTGCCTCAAGATATTCCACAGGTTTTTTAGCGTAAACATCATTCCAAGTTAATGGGTCGTTAATCCACTCTTTAGCTTGTTCAGCGTCTGTGTGAACTGGAGCTGGGTCATCATACATAACAGTTGATACTGTAGTATATTCTTTACCTTTTGGTGTTTTTGATTTAGTTAACTCTATAATCAAATCACGTCCTTTTTCAGGGTCGGTAATATCACCTTTGTTTCTCCAAATCGGAATGATTTTATCAAGGATACCATCATTTTTGTAGTTGTGTTTAAATCTCCAAAATTTTGGGCCGTCTTCTTCTTTGTCTCTGTCAATAACCTTAACAATGTAGAATTTGCGAGATTTGTATTGCTTTGCCAATTCTTTGTCAGATTCTTTTCCTGTTGACATAAGTTCTTCATAAACTTCATTCAATGGAGAACGCTCATTTGCGTTTTTAGCTGGGTCGTAGAATTTTTGCCATTGTCCACCAACTTGGATTTCGTGATACCAAGCCTCTTTAAATGGTGAAGAACCATCTGGCGTAGGTAGGATTCTAATTCTTCTTTGTCCTGATTTTTCTTTATCACTTAATAAAAGTGCAAAATACTTCTTCATTCTTTCGTCTTGCGACATCTTGTTTTGGGCTCCGCCCGTTCCTTGCGAGGATTTTTCATACTGTGCCAATACGGCGTCTAATGCATTCATAAAAATTTATTTTTAATTGTTTATACATAAATATAGTCATTAATTACCCTTATGTCAAATAAAAAAGGTATCACTTTTTGTGATACCTTCATATATTATTATTTATAATTTGTTATTTTCTGTAGTCTTCTTCTTCATCTTCTCCTGAATTTGGAAGAAAAGTATCTTTAATTTCACTATCCGAAATATCTGTAACATCATCTGTTGTTAACACATAATCATTCTTTCCTGTTTTTTCCATATCACCTTTTTTATCCTCAAAAAAGTCAGATAACTTTTGATTAAATGGATATGAATCATATGTTCTTAACTCTAATTTTTCTTGTGGAGTTTTTTCTCTATATTTTTCAATCTTATTCTCCAATGAATTAAGTTTATTAACTATTACATCCATTTCAGATAATTTAGATTCAAGATTTGTAAGTTGTGAAAACAAATTGTTAAAATAGTCATCTTGTTTCTTTTCAATGTTTTCTTGAGATTTAACTAAATCTGTAACATCTAATTCTTCTGAGTCTCCTTTTCCTTCCTCAGATTTACCTTTTTCATCAATCTTTTCAACATCCTCATCTGCATCAACATCAATTGGTTGTGGTTCTGCCCCAGGTGCTGGTGGTGGGGGTGCTCCTGCCGCTGCGTCTGCAGGTGGTGGTGGAACATCTCCTCCCGGTGCAGGTGGTGGGGGCGGTGGTGGTGGAGCGTCTTGCTCCATTATGTATTTATTTATACTCTTATATCTTTCTATTTCATTTAAGATTTTTCTATCTATTGACATTGTTAATCATTTAATAATTGTTTTATACCTCTTACAGTTTCTACTTTAATTTTTCTATTTGCGGTTGATTGATGTCCGGCTCTTTCAATCAATCCGTCCTTTTCTCTTACAACATAACAGTCTCCTGTTTCCAAATCACAAACTTCTTTTGTTCCGTCACCATTACTTTGTTCAGAGTATTTACCCTGTTTACCTAAATAATTGTTTAATTTTGATGTTAAGTCCATAATATAATTTATTAATAAATATCATCAATTGTTGAATATTACTTATATTATAACATTGCTTGTTATAATTGTAGTTTTTTGTTGTCTTGTTGTATCTGGTTGTCCGTTTTGTAAAATAGGGTCAGCGTATACAGTATATATAAATGAATAAGTTCCAGGTGATACCTGTGCTCGTAGTGAACAAGAATCTAACGCATCTTGATATGGTGTCATAAACCATTTTTGGTCACTTATTTTTGATGTTAATGCTCCTCCATCTCCACCACAAGGAGAATTTGACGCCAAATTAAATCTTATTGACACAATCTTCCATAAACCAACATTGGTTGATATGGTGACAACAATTCTATTGTCATTACCATTAGATGTTATTCTTTCAATTGTGAATATATTTGTAGTTGGTGGTAAAACTATCGGTAATGGTGATGGTGTTGGTGTTGGTGTCATTTTTGCATTATTACTACCATATAATAATGCATTAAAATTACTAATAATTATTCCATTTTTTTCAGCATTTTTTAACCCGTCATCTAACCTAGATAACACAAAAATAGGTATTTTATCTGTTGCTAAATAATTTGACACAGGTATAATTTGATTATCATCTTCCCATTCACACATATAAAACTGACCAATACCAATATTTGAACTAATTTTAGTAACCAATGGGGTTAATCTTGAAACCATAAAACCAATAAATGTGTCTATATCTTTAAAACTAGCAATAGGTAATGATTGAGTACCATTTTGAATTTCTGAATTTACACAAGAATAATATTTTGAAAAAAAAGTTGGGTATGTTGTTTTATATTTATTATCAACTAATGTTATCATTGCAAGGTTATTATTAAACCCTCGAAACACATTATCTTTAAATGTTCTTATATAACATAGAGCATATATAATTGCTTGTAAATTAGAATCAGTTGTTGCTTTTTTAATTTTATTCGCCAAATCTTTTTGATTTATAACAGATTCTGTTGCCCCACTTGATTCAAACTTCGCATCTATATAAATTTGATTAACTTTTGTAGTACAACTATTCTCCGCCGCCTTAGTATTATTAGCGTTAATGGTTGCGTTAGTTGAATTACTTAAATTATTATTAACCACATTAGTTTTTTCTTCTCCGCCATTTAGTACCGCTTTTTCAAGCTTTGTTAATAAATTTTTATTTATACTTTGTAAAAAAGTATCAATCGCGGGTAAATCAAACACCCCTTGTCTTGTACCATTAAATGTTGTTTGAAATTGTCCCGGTGAAATTACGTGACTTACATCAGTAATAAGATAAGGCCCATTAAACATTGGTACGTGTCTTAAATTAAAATACATTGTTGGTTGTATCATTGCATTACCTAAACTAATAACCTGACATCCATAACTTCTTTGAGCATAATAATTATATAAACTAACATTTTGTGTCGCTGTTTCCCTTCCACTCGCCTGATTAATCATATTCATCAAGGTTGATGTTGATTCTGCAGTTCCCTGACCATTCTCTTGACTCACATTAAAAGAAGAAAACACATTTTGATTTCTAATTCCAATATCAACAGTAAAACCAACACATTTGTTAGATTTTGCATAATCTTTTTTTCCTTTTGGGTCTTCACTTAGTGGGTTTCCTGAATTTTTTTCTAATTGTATCCCATCACTTCTAAATAAAAAGTTTTTGCTTTCGGGTAAATCCACATAAGATGCCGGTCTACCAACAAAAAAACAAACCATTTTAGGACCAGCGTTTGTATAATCAACAGTTGTAAATGTTCCCCACATATTATTAGCAAAATCTGAAGAACCTCCACCAGGTATTGGTGACTCTACCCCATCTTTAACTTGATAGTTATAAAAATTAACATACGCAGGCAAATTCATAATTGTGAAGTTGTTATGAATAAGTAATCCACCAATGAATGTATAAACACTTGTTGTTAAATTTAAATTCTTTTCATTTAACAGGTCTTTTAATGTAAAAATATCTAATAATAAAGTATCTCCAATATTTCTTGACGCTCTATCTAAAAATAATATGTCTTCAAAAAAAGTTTTACTTTTATAATCACCTCCAGCAATCCATTTATCATTTAACGCTTTGAACGCCTCATATAAATCAACTTTTGATTGTTGACCATCAACTTTGCTATCAATTACTTTTTCAGGAACTTCTTGATAATTGGGTAATTGATTTTTTACCGCAGTAAGAATACCCTCTAAAGTGTCATTTTGTAATTTATTACAAACACCCAAATATGTATTCAATGCTGTATTAAATTGTGTTGATGTAAGTGTCGGTGTTTCTAATTTTTGTGTTGCATACATTTTAATTAGAGGTGATAATGATATAATATTATCTTGAGTAAATTTAATATTATTATCAATAAAGAAATCGGTAATATATGACCCAGTATTTTTATATTGTAATTCAGGTATTGTTGAGAACCCAACAGATAATTCTAATTGTTTCCATTCATTAGGATAATTAGCCATTGATTGGGTTAATGTAGTTGTTCCGTTTACTGAAGGTAAACTTCCTTGAGAATATGGTTCAAAAATTTTGGGTGTTGCCAAACCCCCTGAATTAACTAATTGTGCCGTTTGTTGTAAAGCTAAACCAATATTTGCCGTGCTTTTAAATGTTGAATGTGATAAAAAGGAGTCAAAAATAAACCTATTATAATTTGAAGGATTACCATATTTAAAAATTACATCATATTGTAAAAACTTCAAAAGTACTGAAGAGAAATTATCTAACTGATTGTTAATTGATGATAAGAAATATGTCTCATTGGTTACACCTTGTTGTGGTGCATTAATTACCATTAAATTTTTAAACAACATTTGGAAATTTTTAAATACAATTGTATTATCTCCTGTTGATTGTCCGTAATTTAATTTTGTTGCTGGTGTTGCGGTAACATTGTCTTCAGATTTTGAGAAGTTTAAAAACTCAATTTCAAAGGTATCCAATATCTCTTTTTCAAAAACTGAAAATAACTCTTCAATTTTTGTATACTTATTTTGATTTGATAATTTATATGGTGATAAATTTTCTCCTGTTCCAATTATTTCATTTAAATAAGATTCTGTGTCAGGTTTTACTATTTGTGTGTCATCAAAATAACCATAGTTAGGTGCCGCCCAAAGTGTTCTCATTGAACCATTATAAACTGATGTATTTCCCGTTATTGAATAACCAGGAAGAACTGATTGAGCGGTTGTTAATGGTGGCACTGATGTAAATGTTACCAATGAATCAACAACTTGATTTTGTGAGCCCCCAAAAGAAGGGACAGTATAATACCCTGTATTACTTGGATTTGGTATTAAAACCGACCAAGTAACATATCTTAATGGAACATTATTTTGACTTATGTTTAAATTTGATTGTGTAAAGTTATATAACTTTACCCCCCCATTAATTGTGTTTTGTATCTCTGCATCACTATATGTAGAATACAAATCAATCCCATTAAAAAAGTAATTAAAATCATTTATTAGTTTTGGATAAAACCCTGATTGTACATTAATCCCCGCAGAACTACTTGATTCAAGTTGAATTGTATTTCCCGTTTGTCCATTAAAATCTAAAGTATATATTTTACTTGGGTTGTTTGTTATTGGGTCAAAACTTTTTTTATAATCAACACTTTTCCAAATTTTTGTTAAAAAGTCAGGGTTACCAGATTTTGATTGTTTGTATCTATACCAAATAGAACCTATCTTTAAAATCCAAGCGTATGGTAATTTATGTATTGCACCAAATTTCTTCAAAGATGCAAACATATAATCAAGTTGATTTAACCCTGTTGATTCTGTTTTATATCTTTCCCTTAATGACATTAAAGGTAATGAGTTTATAAAAAGATATGCCGCTTCAACAAATGGTAATTCATTTTTATTTTTCATTTTAGCAACACCCTCAGAAATTGCATTTACAAAAAATGGTGTATTAAGAATAGAAGTTGTTGTTCTTATTGGTAATTTGCCCGACAACGCATTAAAAATTGTTGTTGTTTTATTATTTGGGACATCAAAATAACAATATCCTTCCGTAGGTAAAAAAGACTTAGGAAATCTATTATAATAAAAATTAATTAGAAACCCAGATTGATTAGTTGACGAATATGCCTGACTTAATGATAACGGGTTTTGTATATTATTATAAGAGAAATTAGTTACAGGTCTGGTTTGAGTATAGTTATTTAACTCAGTAAAATTAGAAATAATATCCCTTTGTTTATATATCTTTAACACTTTTGTTGTGTTATATGGATTACCAACACTAACATTATTATCAATAAGATTTGCTGTCGCCCACGTAGAATTTGTAAACGGATATAAATCAGTTATGTTTGGTTCGTTTGTTTGTGTTGATTTAACAATGCTTTCCAACTTTGTGCTGTCAACATTTGTTGCCGGTTCTTTACCAATATCATCAACATTTAATATTGCAAAAGATTTTTTTGTATAACTTTCAATATATGATGTAACAAAAATGTCTTTAATGAAATCTATATATGATTGTCCTGAACCATTATTTGATATTTCCTTTAAAAAAGTAACATAGTTAGCTGCAGTATATTTTAAATTCTTTAATTTAGTATTTAAATACGGATTACTAACACCCAAAGATGTTAAAAGGTTTTTAGATTCTACCCTAATAATTAATTTAATTAACTCATTATACTCAGCATCACCATTTTTAAATCTACTTAAATTATCATATCTAGAAGTCATAAATTGTCTTTCCCATATCTCATAAAAAAACTTAACTTCTTCTTTATTACTATAAGCAATATCCGATTGTGGAAATTCTATTGCATTTATATTAATGAAATCTGTGAATTGTTGTATATTTGTATCATCTGATGAATTTGGTTCGGTATATTTTTGAGTTAACCCTTTAATGTATTCCTCAATAAATTCTACCTCTGGCCATTTATCATACAAATAACCTTTTGTTAAATTAACAACTGTCGGGTCTCCAATATATTTTAATTGGTATTTTCCTTTTTTATCATCCCCAAGTTGTTCAAAAAAGAATTGAGGCCAAGGATAAACAGGTGTTTGTAAAACACTAGTATTTGATGCGTTTTCTATTACATTTGGGACAACCATCTTGGTGTCAGAACCTTGAACTGAAGACGGGTTATTTAATATTGCATTCTTTCTAACTATATCATATTTTACATCCCACGCCTTTGTATGTGTATCATCCAATAATCTAATAAACCCTTCTGCAGAAGCCATAATAACACCAACAATATTTCTAACGGTAGGAACAAATCCTATTCCTGTTTTTGAATCCCTTATTTTATCGGCCAGTTGAGCAGAAAGTTTTGCCTCAGTTTCAGACAATACTTTACCTGCCTGAGCAACCATTGTTTGAACAATTTCATTAAATCTATTTGTTCCATCAAAAATATAAAAATATGGTTTTAAAAAAACCAAAACATTTGACGGATTGTCTTTATTAACAAATGGTGTTGGTCCACCAATTGTACCAAGAGCAGTTTTAAAACTACCTAAAGTTGCTGGTGTAAAAAGTTTAGTATATGATAATATTAATTCGTTAATCTGATTTAATGTTGGTTGAATTATTTGAGTTTGTTCTGCGGTTGTCCTTTCCCAATCAATATCCGCACTTGTTGTAATACCAGTCATATTAGTAACCGATATACCATTTGTTATTTTTGATGGTCCGTCTTTTCCTAATGTTGGGTTGCTGTCTAAAACCTCATTATAATCTTTTATAATACCTTCCAACGCAGTTTCTGCTGTAGGTTTTTCTGTGTCCAAAAACTCATTTTTATATGCGTAATACCTTTTTCCTGTATTTTTTTCAATAAATGGTTTTGGATTTAAATATTTCACAAACCAAGAATCAGAATCACCAATTACCTTTCCATACAACGCTTTTAATTTTTCTATATATGTTCTAATATTTGTTAATGGCTCAACATCACTTTTTGGAAAACTATCTATAATATTTTTTTCAAAGTTATCCAACTTTTTCATTAGTTGTTGTAATGTAAGTTCTGGAAAATCTTTATCTATTAATCCCTTACTTTTATACTCACTATAAACTTCACGAATCTTTTGATACCCTCTTTCTGAATACATTTGTTGCACAACCGCAGTTTTACTATTTGATGCGTTTGGTATATTTGCAGATTGTTGAGATGCCGCTGCCTGTTGACTGTCTGACGGCGCTTGAGAAGTATTTGAATTTGATATGTCAAATCTTGATGAAAACATATGGGGTGCCGCCAATAAATGACCCATAGAAATTTCATTCAAGATGTTAAACTTATAACCTTTTAGATTTAAAGTAATCTGATAATTACCACTCATTGAATTAAAACTCGCACTGAACTTTTCTAAATTGAGTTGATATCTTACCGCCTGTCCATAATATCCTTTAATTGTTAAATAAAATGGGGGATATGGTAAATGAAAGAAAGCCGCATATGGAGAATTTTCTCCTAATTGAAATAATGCCCTCCCTTGAACATCTTCAAGTAATATTGTTACTGTTGGAATAAATGACCCAGATGTTTTAATATTAATACTTGTTATCCCTAATAAACCATTATCAATAGTTCCTTCTTTTCCGTCTGTAAGTGCTGTTAATTTTGTATACCCCTTATCCCCATTTGATGCTGGTATGTATTCAGATTGTGTTTGATTTGTACCCTTACCTTTTATTGAATTCTCACCAGTTAATTCGTCATAATAATTTGTTGTGAGATAACCATCTTTTGTTGGATTAAGAAAATTAATTTTACCTATGGATACAGTTCTAATACTATCTGGAGAACTTCCAACCGCTAACTTTGTTCTAGGTAATAATTCCGCCTCAAGATTAGCAAACATAATTAAATTTTCATGGTCTACCAATCTCTCGGATATATTACCTTGACTATCTATAGTTTTGTTTGGGTCAACAATTATTATATTGTTATAATCAAACTCAGTATATACTTTTCCGCTTTTGTCTCCTTGGATGTTACCTACCATAGTAATAAAAATGATTATTTAATGCTCCTTTATAGTCTTGTAAAGAAGGTAGTAAAGGGAATGGGATAATCAACATAGCCCCGTCAGGAATATAATTCTCAAGTCCTCCGTATTGTGGGTTTGCTTGTAATATTAACCAACCAAAGAATGGCGTTCCGTAAGATTCTTGTGAAATTTTATCTAACCTACTTTTTCCTACCTTATAAATGTATACTTTATCTGTTGTTTTTTGAGGTACTTGCACAAAAGGAACAACGGTTTGTTGCCCATTTATTAAAAAAGTACTATATCTATTATAATATTGTAGTGCCATTAGTTTAATTTTACTTTACATACAAGAATACCACTACTTGTTTGGTTTGACCAATCAGAAAAACTAGGGTATTGGTTAGTTGAATTTCCTAACGCCTTTATTAATTCTTCTCTTCTTTTTTTAAATGGTGATTCACTTTGTCTATCAACATTTGTGTTATAAGTAAATTCATATTTTTTTATTTTTGCACCAGTAAATGGTGTAAAAATTAAATAATTTTTTAATTGGTTTTTTTCCATTTCAGTAAAAAAACTTTGTGTTATTGCATTTTCATTAACAAATAATGTTTTTGCCGATGGGCTTTGTGTTGCATCTATTTTCCAATACGCATCAAATTGTGTTCCAATATCACTATCCCCACCCGCAAATAAAGACGGATTACTTAATAAGTTTCCAATAATTTGTTGTTTAAATGTTGTATACTTTACATCATCAATAACATCTTGATTTAAGATAAAATAGCTTCTTTGAAAAGAAACATCTTTAAATTTTATTTCTCTTGAAAAAGGTACAAATACTTTATCTTCAGGAATTTTTTCAAATCCATAAACTAATACTCCATTATAATCTGTTGCTAAATGTTTAAATGTAATTTTTGTTTGGATTACTGTATTAAATTGTGTTATTGCACTAGCAATTTTAATTGAGTCTCCAGTAAGTTCCCGCAATGTGTCAGGATAAGTTGTGTCATTAACTTTAGTTGTTGGTAACGTAACATAAAGTTTAACAAAAGAATTTTTTTGTTGTAATCCATCAGTTCCTGAAACATTTTGTTGTCCAAAAGTTATTGCATTGTTTTTTGCAATATTTGTTATAAGATTTTGTTCTTGTATTACTAAGTCTTGTGTTAATTTAGTTAATGCACTCTGATAATTTGATTTCTTAGCTTTTATATAAGTTTTATAATTATCTTTAATTGTTTTTATTGCTTTTGATGTAAAATTTTTAGGATGTAGAGTAGTTCCTTTTATAAACTGAATAAATCCTTCTGTATCACTATCAATATCATTTATAAAATCATTAAAAATTTTATCCACACTTTGTTCAACATTTTTGGGTTTTCCGAAAAGTTTTGTTTTATCAGATTTAGTATATAGAAACGCTCCATCAGTATAATTTCTTTCTTTATTCCATACTTGTCTAACAGCATTATTATACTGACTAACAACTTCTTTATTCTTATTAAAAATAGTTGTAAAATAGTTTTGTGTAGATAATAAGAAACCATTCATATACCCTTGATAATTTATAAATCCTGTTTCCCCTGATTGGGTTGTTGTTGCGGATGTAATAACACCAATTGTTTGCCCATTTGATTGCCCATTATTATTTTGAACTTGGTTAACTGTTGGTGGTGGTACTTGTATATTAAAATAATCTAAAAATTCTTTATCTAAAACTTTGTAACTAGTATCTGTAACATCCGCCCTATCGTCATACATCTCAGTATTAGCATAATAGTTAAATGTTAACGCATTCTGTAATTTATCAACCGCTCCTGATAATCCCTGTCCTCCAACAAATTTAAACGACATTGTTATATTCGCAATCATAGGTTGAATACCAATTCCTTCAGGATTAATATCTAAATTTTCATATGTTAGACCCAAACTATCAGGTATTATTTTGGTATGGAAAAAATCTCCGACACGTAAAATTAAGACAGGAGGTGTTCCAAACGCAGTATTTGTTGCGTTATTATATTGTAAAGCACCATTTTTTTGAGTCACCGGTATTGTGTCACCAGGTCTTAAACATTGTTGTAAAAAAGTTAATCTTGAGTTTAGTCCTTCGGGTGTTGTTGAGTGAAAAGCGGGGTTAAAGAACTTTAATTTTTCTCTTAAATTGTCATACACCATCGGTGTCTCTTCTTTAATAGTTTCAAAATAATCACACTCAGATAGAAGTGAACGTAAAACTCTTTTTGTTATATTATCTCTTATTACTGTCTTTGTTACTTCTTCAGGTACTTGTGTAGTTTCTGTATAATTTTCAGGTACATCAACATCTTGAGTTACTTTAGTACTTGCTTTTCCTTCAACGGTTGTTTTAGTATCTGGCGCAGATAGGGTACTAGTATCAATCTTTAATAAATAAGCCCTTCTACAAGCCATTGCCTTTGTTGTGTAAATATCGTGAGAACCAACAGCTCCTGTTTCTCCATTCTCATCACTACAAGAGTAAGAATTACTTGATTGCCATTGTCCTCCTGTATATTGTTGTACTTGTGCTCGGTCTATCTCCCCTTTGGGGACCTGGTTAAATAGTAATTTGTTATTTTTTACGTGATTTTTAGTGTGAACATTTTCAGTAAAATAGGTTATTAATGAACCAATTCTTCTTTTAGATAACTCAACATTATATGTTTGTGACGCCGGAGCAGAACAACTTGACGCTATTGTTAAACTAATTGTACCTTTATTTTCAGAATTAGATAATAATTTATCAATTTCTATCGCCAATTTATCCATATCTTGATAATTCGGTGTAATTACATTATTAAAGAAAGTATTTGATTCACTATTATGTGCAACATATCCTGCAACATTACTTGGTGCTGTATATCTAGCATATTCTATTGTATAGTTTTGAGTGTTGTTTCCTGGTTTTGGATAATCATTTCCAAAATAAACTCCTTTATTATTAAAGTCGTCAAGTGTTTTTATTGGTGTTTTGGTAGATGTAAAGGTATTGGGGGTTGCGTCTTCACCAGTTGTTACACTTTGTTTTACATATCTCATTCTTTCTGTTGAGACATCTCTATTCTGAATTTCTTTTTGTATTTCAAATAAATCATTTGGATTTACTGTATAGTATTTTTTTGCCAAATCATATAAATCATACTTTCTACATCCCGCAAAGAAAGATTCTAAGATACTATCAATTCTAACTTTGTTAGTTTCATTTGCCAAAACTTTATTAACAATAAGATTTAAAACAGATGGATGGTCAACAACAATTTTCCAAGTTAAACTTCCCGTTCTACTTGTATTGTTATAAGTATAAACAGGTTCAGGTCTTCCTAAAAAATCAGTGCTTTTCCAATTAGCACTTGATGTTTCATTAAAGGTTAACCCATATGGTGGAAACCACATAACTCTACCCCCATTTGGACCTCTTTCACATACAGGTAAATCAGTTACAGTATAACCAGGTCTATTTGATGTTCTCCAAGCCAAATTTTCTATTGAGAACATATACTTTTTAGCATACTCCCCATTTACCCCTCCCATCACTAAATTAGTTGAATCTTGTCCTCCCTCTCTTTTATTGGGATACATATTCAAATTATATGTCTTATCTAAAACGGAATAACTAAATCTTCTTCCTTCCGTTGTCATCCCATCAGTTTTTTGTAAATCATTGTATTGGAGATATGGTGTATCTTTTGCAAAAACTCTGCAATATTCAGCCCCTTTCTCTTGTCCTATATCACCGACATAGGTTAATACTCTAGAACCCTTTGTAAGTTCTCTATAACCATCGTGAAACACTTTGCTGACTTGGTCAATAGCATTACCCACATGCTGTAATCTTTTACCTCCTTGAGGTTGACTATTGATTAATCTTTGTGTGTCATCTAATATTGAACCTGTCTTAAACGCAATGTTTGTAGATTCTGTTGGAGCGTATGATGATTCTTTAAAATCTGAATCTTCTTTTACAATCTCCCCACCTACACCTACTTTTTTACCTGCATTGTTTTTATACTTTGGTGAAACCCAAGTAAGTCCTCCCTCAACGCCGCCACCATCACTATATGTTGGACCGTTAGCGGCTAATCTAATCTCTTTACTAGGTCCCTCATATAATTGAGCCAATTCAACCGGACCAAATACAGGTGATTGAATTTCTTTACCAAACTCATTTACAGGTAATGATTTACTTGGTGAGAATATTCTTGAAGGTTCTGAAGTTGTTGAACCAATATAATAATTACTATTATTAGTTTGGGTTCCAACAATTGCTCCCGCCAATCTATCAAATATGTTTCTATCGTACCCCGGTTTATATCTATTATAATCAAGATTACCAAATAATCTTGATTTTTGTCCAGCACCTGTATTGTTTAAAAATAATTGTGAACCATTTTTACCCGTTCCTAAAAGTGTTGATAAAATTTGTCCTACTGCTGTCTGTCCCGCAGTATTATTATAAGCATTTTGTAATTGTTGTATTGTTGTTGGTTGTCCAGGATTAATACTTGCATCAAAGTATGAACCCGGTATTGGTGATACGGGTATTGTACTTCCCGCTAATCTTAACGCAAAGTCAGCGGCAGCAATAATAGGATTAGAAGGTACGGTAATTTGATAGTTAGGTTGAATTAAAGGTATTTGTCCTGTAACCAATCCTAACACATCTGTTCCACTATTTGCATTTAATATATTTGCCCTTCCTACTGTTTGTCTTCTTATTTCTCTAGCAATCCTTTCTTGAAACTCAACTCTTAAAACTTTGGCACCTAACCGAGCAATAAACGAATCTTGACTTAAAAGTCCATTACTACCTCCTGGGTTGGGAGATAAAAGAATCGCAGCCGGACTATAAAAAGATGCAACAAAAGTTGTTGGATAAGGTTGAGCGTTTCCTGTTCTTCCTTGATTTATCTGTAATATTTCTAAACTTGAGAAATTTACCGCTGAATCTATAACACTATTTCCCGCACCATTACCATAAGCATTAAGTATTTTCCAATGTGGTGCTTCTTGATATGCTTCTTGTATTAAATTGGCGTCTTGTACACCATATTCCCCTTCATTTGAGTTTGTGTTTTGTAATGTATTTGGGTCTCTTACTTGTTCATATCCTCCATCAGCACCATATTGGTTTAATGGATATAATCTATTTGCAAATGTTGGTTGGTCAATTAAGTCATCAGGACTATCTATTACGCTATAATTAGATTGAATTATTTCAAAATTAATTGGGGGCGTCGCCCTATTTGGTGACTTAGCATAAGGTGCCAAGTTCCTAACCATTAGTCTATTTCTAAAAGTTTCTGTTGAAGGGAAGTCTAACGGACTATTAGCCATTTAATCTATTTTAATATAAATAGGTTGTTCTATTTTTTTTATTCTTATTGTGGTATTTTACCACCCCGCTTTTTTAAGATTTTGTCTTTGGTTTGCATCTAAATTTAAGAATGTTTCATAAACTTTTGATTTAAAATCTGAACTATTTAACCAATTTTCAAAATCTTGTTTGTTTGTTCCTGGAGGGGCATCTACCTTAAAAGTTACAACCCCTCCAAAATCAACTTTTTGAGTTAACCCTTTACTACTTGCAGATAGTGTTCCTGAAGGTAGTTTTGATTTAACTCTAGTTTCATCATAAATTAATTTTTTTGCCCTTTCTTCTATTTTAGCGGCAACTGTTTCAAATCCACCTGTAGCATTATTTTTCAAATTAGTGATTTGAAGTTTTATATTTTCTATTGCTGCTTGCGATTCGGGTCCACTCATATCTCCTTTATTATTTATAAATTCTTTTAATAAAGTTGATAAATTATCAACACTTTTTGTCACTTCAGGTCTAATGTCAGAACTCTTAGGAACCGCATTATATATATCATTCATTGATTGTGTACTAAACTCTCTAATATTTTCACTAAGTTTTTTTACTTGGTCAGCACTAACAACACCATATTCAAGTCCACTTCTCATTGATACAAGTGTAGACACAATTTGTTTCTGAGCATCTAATTGTTCTGTTGCCAATTCTTCCATTGTTAACTCGCCTTTCTCTTTTTGTTGTTTAATAAGCAAATTAACCTGTTCTTGAGTTAAATCAGAAAGTTTCTTTGTCTCAATTTTACCATCTTCATCTTTAATATTAACTTCATATTCACCTTGTGTATTCATTTTGGAAATACTACCAAGAAGTTGTTTATCTTCTTCACTTTGAAAATTAATACTTGGTTTTAATTCACCTAACGCTTTATCTAAATTTGCAACAGCCAACGCTGATTTTGCTAGATTGTCATAACTCATATTTGTTTGTTTAGCCAATTCCCTCATTTGCAGAATCCCCATAGGGCTAATTTTAAAACTCTTTGTCTTCTCATCAAACTCAGTATATTGTTTTGTCATCCGAGCCAAACTCTCTTGTAATCCTTTCGGGTCATTCAAAGACATATTCATCAACTGAAATGGGTCATTTAATTCCCCTGATGCAACCCCCATTCTTTGAAACGCTGATGCCATAGCCACCGCAGCATCTGGGTCTAAAACTTTGTCGGCAAACCTCTGAGTTTCACTCATATCAAATTTTAAAATTGATGCGTTTGCCGCCATTTTTGTTAACCCTTGAACTCCTCCCTCAAAATTAAATTGATTCATCAAAGACATATTTCTAACAACATCCCCCATTACTTGTTTAGAATTTAATCCCAAATTTTGGACATAATTAATCGCGTGTTCCATTTGTGGTCCAATTTGAGAAAATTGAACTCCTACATCTTGAAACCCTTTTACAAGACTATTAGTACTTAAATCAAGAACTTTATTTATAGAGTATAATTTTGCTGCGTCTTCTTGACTGGCGATAACATTTCTTTGAGTTGCTTCTGATACATCTTTTAATACATTAAAAGCATCATTAGTTGTTCCGCCTAATTTTTCAATCGCTGGTATGGTATCCGCAATAGCATTTTGTATTTCTTGTATTCTTTGTCTATTCTGAGTAAATACATTATTTAAAGCTGTTGCGTTTCCTGTCATTTCTCTATATGCGTGCTCAAAGTCAGGCATAAGTTCTTTAAACTTATCTAAAAATTTTTGTAATACGCTTGTTTCATCATCTGCTGGTGCCATATAATTTTGTTTTATTATAAATAGAACAAGGACTAAAAAATTAGTCCTTGCTATTACTTTCTACCCATTTATCTAAAAGATATCTCCGAATAAAAATCGGCATCCTTTCAAAATCAGAGTAAGTTATTTTTAATAATGTGTTTAAATAATAAAATTCATCAATTTGAGATTTTCTATAATTAGAAGAAAGGGCGAAAAAAGTCCACCCCAAATCCGACGTTAATTGTCAGTTTCTCTCCTGATGGGGCTGTAATTTTTTTTGTTAAATCAAGTCTAGGTTCGTTTTCGTTCATAAACTTTCTAATATATTTAGAATCTGCAATCGGTAATTGCTCAACAAATTTTGCAATCTCGCCCATATCAATAGTTCCATTAACCTCAACAATTTCTTTTTGTAGTCTCATTGTAACTTTTGGCGGAACTCTACCCAAAGGATATGATTCAATTGTTTTATTTATTAATACTGTATCACCATTTGTTAATGGTTTTAATTTTATTGTTGTATTACTTTTTGGTAAAAGTACCGTAAATGTTCCGTCTGGGTTTGGGTCAATTCCTTTTATTAAAGGTAATTGGTCCAATAAAACATCAACTTTAAATTCTTTCTTTGTTACCGGGTCTATTGCTGTAACAGTAATTTCAGGCCCGAATGAAGTATTTCTTAAAAAGATTAAGATTGCTTCAATATCTCCCTCTAACATATCCTCCACTTTAAAGTCGGGTTCATATATTTTTGCCCTTAATAAATTTGTTGCAATGTCTCCCCCACCTAATAAGATATTCTCATCCATTGCAGTTAAATAACCAACTTTAATTGATTGTTTTTTATTTTTATAAAACACACCCCCAGATGGTAAAGGTACCACATCGTGGGGAAGAGTTAAATTTTGTTGTCCGTATTGTCTTGATTCGTCCATAATTTTATTTTATAGATTAAATGTAAGTAAGATTAATGGTTTATAAAGATATTTTTTTATAACCTATTAGAAATAAAAATTCCCGTATATAAAATATACAGGAATTCATTAATATCGTCAATAAATAGATAATCTTTATTAGTAAACCAATACACATCTATCCATTCTTAAAGTTGCTGTGATTGTTGCCAAAGCATCTGATTTGTAATCCAAAGTATTGAAGTTCACATCAGTTAAGAATGTACCATACAATATCCACTTTTCAACAACTACACCCGTTGGGTCCAACATCTCCAAGTCAATATCTTTTTTATATCCTGCAGCATAACCCATTCTACCTGTAACAGATTCTGCGTGTAAACGAACCCACTCCATAAGAGCTTGTGCAGCTGAAGGCCCAATTGGGTCTCTAAAGGTCACGTTAATTGTTTGCCAGTTAAATCTACCTGCAACCCACGTTGATGTATTTAAGAATTGAATCTCAGTTGCAGCAATTGATATGTGAGGTCTAGATGAACTCTCAATAAACCACTCATTGATACCTAAACTTGAAGGAAACCTTAAAATGAATCGGTTCTGTCTTTTCGGTTCATAAGGTATGGGCATTTTCATTAATAAATCAGCCATATTATATTGTATTTAATTTTTTTGTTTATTGATAATAAATAGTACCTTTTTTAAAAAATTTATCTATTTACTTTTGTTTTAATTTTTTTTATCCTTTATATATCCAGTTCCAGTATCCAGTATTAATAATTCTTAATATATCTTAATAATAATTAATTATTTATATTCTTTTTTAATACCTCCAGCTGTAGAATAAGTCTTAACTATATTATCCGGCTTGTTCTCAAAATGTTTCTTCATCGCTTCAACATTTCTAATATCATCATCAGAAAACCCTATTTTAGGCATTTTAGGAATAAATTTATTTCCCAAATCTTTTTTGATATATGCCTTTTTATTTAACAACGCTGACATCGCCCTAATATAAGATACAAATTCATCCATCGCCATAACCTTTGCTTGTTCAGGATTTTCAGCCCCTTTAACATCACCAAATGAAACGGGGTGGTATCTGTTAAGTTCTAAATAAGATTTAATTAAATCATTATCACTCATCTCACCCTCATCAGAAAAAGTTCTAAACTTCCTTAAGTTTTTAATCAATTGGTCTTTATCTATACCATTAAAATTTGAAATGATGTAGTTGTACACCCCTTGTTTTAAAGTCTCAGGATTGTGTCCCCTAGCCGTTACAATTGCAAATATTGAACCATTATTAATAGATTCTCTAAAATCATCAAATGCTGGTCCGGGAATTGCTCTCATTGCATCAACTAAAAATTGTTTATCCCCCTCTACTCTAAAATTCCTAAAAGGATTTTCTGCATAACCTACAATAGTTTCCCCGTTATATTTAAAATCTTTTTTTCCAATGTCGTGTCTATGTTCCGCAAAATCCTCTGTTCCCATACCTACTTCATCCCCTTCACTATTTTTTAATATTATCTTTGTTGGCATTGAAACAATATTGTCATCCCAATCAAATGCATAATATTTCATATCTGGAGTACTTTCCTCATTAAAACCTTCTAAAATAAATCTTTTCATAAGTACAAAGATAGGGGATATTTTACAACCCCCTATCATATTTTAAATTTATTATATATTCTCAAAAGACGCACCTGTTGGTGTTATCAAGAATTCAATATTGATAAACTCAAGTGCTCTTGTTGGCTTAAGATAAATTTTACCATTTAAAGTGTTTCTATCCAAATCTTCAGGTGAAGATGATACAGTCACACGGAAATCATACAAACCTCTATCTCTTCTAATTGCGTCTAATATTGGGTTAACACTATCCAAGAATTGTTGTCTAACTATTTGGTCGTTTTGTTCAAACAATAATCTAACAGCAACTGCGGATATTAATTTACGAGCCTGTAATAACAATCTTCTAACATTTAATCTGTTAAGAGCTGAATCAGAAATTTGTAAAGTTTTATTACCCCATATTACTGTACCAACATCAGAGAAGGTTGCAATTGGGTTAATTCTACCTTGATACAAAGTATCTCTATCTTCTTGTGTTAATTTAAATCTTGCCTTAACTGAATTAACCAAACCTCTTGTATAACCCGCAGATGCGAACCAAGGGAAAGCAATATTATCAGTCAATGCTAAATTTCTACAAACTTCACCTGTTGGTGGAAGATATATCTGTGTATTATTAACAGTATCTCTAACAAGAATCCAAGGGTAGTAAGTTGCAGTATAGTTAGAATCAATACCTGTTTGGTCTAAATTATCTACAGCTTCTTGTGGTAAAATATTATTTATTGAATCACCACCATCAGGGGTATACATATCATAATCAGGTATTGCTGCGATATAAATAGAATCGGCTCTTTCATATTGAACCATATTAATTGCTGCTTCAGCCAAACTGTCGTGATTTACTATATCAATACTACCTGTTGCGAATATGTTAATATTTGTTGCTTCAGGATTTGCAAAGGTTTCAATACCTAACAAATATGCGTAAAAATCGGTGTTTGCGTAATCAACAGTATTTTGATTAACAACAATTGGTTTGAACATACCATCACCTGTTGCTGTTGGATATCTTGTATCAGGTGCCGCTCCATCTAAATAACCTAATCCACCAAGACGGAATCTTTGTTCATTAGTTCTAAATTCTCTATAAACATCCCATCCGTCAAAACCACCAGCAAAACATACTGTGAATTTTCTTGAATAGATAAAGTAATAAGGATTTGCTTGAGTTGATGGTTCACTATGGAAAGATGCAACACCACAATCAAATGCGGTTTCACCACTTGTATCATATGAATTTGATATTGTAATAACAGTTGCTCCTGAATCCATATGGAAACCTCTTGTTTGATAATTCCAACTATCAGAGTCTGTAGCAGTTTCCCAACCAATTGTAGGATTTTGTTTACCTTTATATTGTAAGAATGAATCATCAACACCAAGTTTACTTGAGAAACCTAAATAAGTTCTTCTAATGACATCACCATTTGATGTAACAACATTTACACCACCTGAAGTACTTCCAAATGGAGGATTAAATACTGTTTCTCCTGGTATATTATAATGTGTTTTATAAATTGCTATTGGTGATGGATTACTAGTATTAGAATAAACTCTTTGTGTATATCCGTGAAAACCACAAGGTAATGCATCAGCAGGATAATTGTCAGCCATTTCAACCATAATATATTTAGAAATTAAAGCGAACTCACCATTTGCAGTACCAATTTTTTTAGCAATAAAACTATTAGAATTAATATCTAAATTACAATTTGTAAATTTCTCAATTACCACAGGATTAGTATCAGTATCATAAAAACTTCTTACTAATACATCAAAAGTTTGATTATTAAAAGAGATTCCCGCAATTGACACCTTAACTTCTGTATTTGCTGCGGTACCATCAGATATTGAAATAAATCTAAATAAATTAAAAACTTCAGTACCCCTTAGTTCAGAAACTAAGAAAGGTGTCATTGGTGTTGTATATTTTTCTAAATTCCAAGCAATTGATTGAGTACTTCTACTTCTTGCGTCAGGTAATGCAATTAAAGTACAATCTAAACCACGAATATATCCTTTATTATAAAGATAATCCAAAGCACCTGCATAAATTTCTTCAACAAAAATAGGAACTTGAGTTCTTGATTTACCAAAATTATCCATTCCAAGTACTTTAGTTATAAACTTACTACTTGATGCCAATAATGATGTCTCAAATGAGAATGTATTATTATCTTTAGTATAACCCGATAATAAGAATGTCGCAAAAGGACTTGATTGAACATATGAGTATTGGTCAGTACAAACCATTTGTAAATCATCTCCAATCCAATTACCAAAACTATCAACTCTACCAGGAACTTCATATTCAGGACCATGCTGTGTTGAACTATATTCAGATATACCTCTTGAACGAAGAGTTGCAACAATTAAATTATTAATCCCCTCATATGCAGTACCTGAAAAAGTATAAGTATTACCTGTTATTGTTATTTGAAATGATGTTGATGTTGATGTACCCGTTGATAAATTTGTAACATTATAATTAAAAGAATATCCAGGATAAACAACTCCCGTTGTTAAATGAAAATTAGAATAAAACCAAGAATCATTAGAACCTGCGGTTAAATCATTTGCATGCAAGTCTAAATCATCACAACCAAATACATTACTTAATATTGTATATTGTGATGCCAAAACATTATAATCGGACTGAGGAATTGCACCATAAAAAATTGCGGTTGTTCCTGTTGTACTTGGTGTTAATGCGTATGATGTTAATACATTTAAAGTGTCAGCAGAATATGTAGAGACTGAACCATTTGCCAATCTATATTGAGTGTTATAATTAGATGAAACTTCAATTGGTAATGCACCACTTATAAGTTGAATTGTATTTAAGGAAGTATCTCCTGTAAAAGTCGCTGTCCAAGGTGCTGTTGGTACTGAAGAATCAATACCTATTGTTGTACCATCAACATTAGCCGTTACCCTCAAACTCCAAGAAGGACCCGCATCATATCCTGATAAACCAAGAATTCTTGTTACGAATAATTGATTAGATTGTTGAAGGTATGATTTAGCAATATATGCCGCTTCATACTTAGGGATTTGAGTTCCAATAAATTTTGTTGGTTCTGTTCCGCCAAAAAACGCTTGGAATTCGTCATAATTTGTTATGAAGATTGGTTCAAATGCAGGACCCCTTAAGGTTTCACCTACCAGACCTAATGTTGTAACACCGACACTTTGAGCGACGAATGATAAATCCGTCTCTGAAGTATACACCCCGGGTGATACGAATACTTTTTGATTTACTTGAGTTGTTGCCATTATTATGTTGTTCTATTAATGATTTATTTTATAGATAAATATTCATAACTAATGGAAAAAACTTTACTTTTATAAAACTATTTATATATAGTATGAAAAAATTCTGCTTATTTTCTATTTATGTCACAAAACGATAACAAGGATATAAAAAATATTAAGATATCTGTAGAGTCTCACGCAATATTAAAAAAATATTGTGATAAGAGAGGTATTAAAATTTATAAGTTTTTAGAGAACTTAATAATTGAAAAATGTAAAGAAAAAAAAGATATCTACGGGGAAGATTAAACTAATGCGTTTCCAAATTTTAAAATAGATTCTAATGTGTTGTCATTTTTAATAATATCTATTTGTAATAAGTCATTGGTATTAATTGGTATTGCCTGAATATCTGTACCATAATAGTCCCCATTAATATAAACATCATAAGAACTAATATTTTTAGAATAATCTACATTCATATTGATAGTGTAGTCCATATTTTTACTAAAAGAAGTCACACCAACAGCAAACGGAAAAGTTAATTCAAATAAATTTGCATTTTCAGGTTTTTTATCAGCCCTTCTTTTTCTTGTGGTTGTATCAAGTTCAAATACTTGCATTACCCTTGATATTGCGGGTTTAACTTGGAATTCTTCTTCATCTATCAGATAACCAAGCATTGTAAAATCATAGTTCTGTATATAATATTTTCTTTTATCAATATCCATAACAGACTCATCTGATATATTTGTTGAGATAATTGGAACATATTGTCCTTTAATGAAGGTATATGCTTGTCTTGAAGAAAATTTTTGTAGAACAACTTTGTTAAACAAATTAAGTTCTCTCATTCTATTACAAACTATTTTAACATTATAAACAATATCTACAGGTACGGGTTGTGGTATAGTATAAATGTCCATACCTTGTTGATTACCATTCCAAGTTGGTACTTGAGCAAAGTAAAATTGTTTTCTATTTGGTATGGTATACATTAATGCCGGATTAGTTCCGTATTTTACTTCAGGTTGTCTTACAACAGTAATGAATGGGGGTTTTGCATTTAAATCATTATCAACAAAGTTCCAAGTTTCAGTAAATTGAGCCCAATTTTGTGTTGTTAATATAATATCAACCATTGGAACAATTTTACCTTCAGATACAATAGATAAATCATTTTTAACAAAATCTAACATACCTCTATCTAAATCAGCGTGTAAAACCGACTTTGGTAGATAAGTCCCATCCTTTGTTATAAATTCCGCCAATTCTTGTCTACGGGCAGATAATTCCTTATCAGGAACCAAAGGAAGAGTTTTTTTAATTTGTTTAGGAAATGCCATTATTTTTGAATTACAAACAATTTATTTTTTGAATTTATCATATCAACCTCTTTCGCCTTAAAAACAGGTTCCTCCGTTTCTTTATAAACAAAACTATTATGTTTATATGGGTTATACGTAACAACATCTACCATTGCTTCTTCAGGCATTTCATCACAAGGATATTGACAATAATCAATCAAATCACCAATTACAAATGCATGAACATTTTTAGATTTTTCATCTCTAACTCTTTCATTTCCTCTTTGTCTAACTCTAAATTCAACATTTTTTAATTTTAAATAGTCGGCGTGTAAGATTACTAAACCATTTTTTTGAACTGAGAATGTGTGTTTGTGTAAGTTATAGTATACCATAACCCTGTCTCCCAAAATTGAGTCAACCAACATTTTTTTCTGTGTTTCTGTTATTATTATTCTCATATTCCTTTAAAATCATTTTGACTAACGGGTGTTGCAACTATTGTTCTATAAAATGGTCTAATTCCTCCGTATGTGTGTTTATTATCTGAAACAACCCTACCATCATCGGAAACACTATAATATCTCACCTTATTTTCAGTTTCATAATACCCTATATAATCACCAAATAGTATGTCCACTTGTAAATCATCCAAAGTTTTTTGATAAATAGAGAAATTCATATTACCCGGTTCTTCTTGTCTCAATTTTGAACTACCTAATTTTTGATTGGTGGGGGCAACAATTTTAACCAAACCTTTTAATTCAACAGGGGGTAAAAACTTTTGTCCATCTTCAACAACCTCACCATAAACATCATCCGTTTTCGTTTTGTATCTATCAACTCTATATAGGACAACAGTAAAGTTCATATCACCTTCAAGCCATTCTTGACCCATACTGATATCTAAAGCATAATCTTCTCCACCAAAAAATCTACCCAACCTTGTTATCGGAACTAATTTTTGCATATTGATAAATATATAAATTATAACTATATTTAAGATAATTTTTATTCATTAATGGAAATAAGCTTAGAATCAAAGGCATTAACTATTCTTGAAACTTACGAAGGGTCAAACAATCATATATTGGAACTTAAAAGAAAGTCCCAAATTAACAGAAAATTCTACCCAACAAGAAGTCAATCGGAGTATATTATATCTAACCATACTAAACAACCAAAAGTTGCCAAGAAATGGGCAGTTCTTGATGCATACTTCGCTCAGAAGTTTGCTGATGATAAATTATATCCCATTGTTCCTGAAAAAGTTTATGTTGAAAAGATATTGGCGGAAAAAGAAAAGGCTTATCATATTTGGGGTAAGATGTTTGAAAAAGAAGAACTTCACGAATTTTGGTTACCAAAGGCCTCAATCATTAAAGACAATACAGTAAAGAATGTTGTTATTAACTATGAAAAATATTCCAATCGTCCCCCACTTGAACATCAAAAAGAAGCAATCCAAAAATTAGTTGAAAACAAAAGATTTATCCTTGCTGATGACATGGGATTGGGTAAGACAACTTCCACAATTATTGCGGCGTTAGAGGCTGGTGCAAAAAAAATATTAATAATCTGTCCGGCGACCCTTAAAATAAATTGGAAGAGAGAAATTGAAAACTATTCCAACAAAGATGTTTTTATTGCGGAAAGTAAAACCTTTTCAACTGAGCATGATTTTGTGATAATAAACTATGATATAATAAAAAATTTCCACGATGTTAAAAATAAAGAAAATTCCGAAATTCTTAAGTCCAATTTTGATTTGGTTATTGTTGACGAAGCGCACTATATTAAAAATGCTCAAGCTCAGCGAACAAAATTAATAAATGATTTTGTTAAAGATATTGATAGGTTGTGGTTATTAACGGGAACTCCGATGACATCTCGCCCCATTGATTATTATAATCTTTTAAGTTTGGTTGATTCACCATCAGCAAAAAATTGGATGGCTTATGTTATTAGATATTGTGCTGGGTATCAATTTAAGGTTGGACCTAGAAAAATATGGAATGTAATGGGAGCCTCTAACTTGGAGGAACTAAGGGATAGAACATCAGGGACAATATTAAGAAGACTTAAAGAAGATGTATTAGATTTACCCGATAAAATTATTACCCCCGTTTATTTGAGATTAAAATCAAAATTATATGAGGAATTAATGGGTGATTATTATAATTGGTATGAAAAAAACCCTGATGAATCAAAATCACTTACTGTTCAGTTTTCAAAACTTACTAAAGTTAGACAAGTTATTGCAGATGAAAAAATTTTACATACCATTGAACTTGCTGAAAATATTATAGAACAAGATAAAAAAGTTATCATATTTTGTAATTTTACCGATTCATTAAATAAAATTGTTGAACACTTTGGTAAATCAGCCGTTAAACTTGATGGTTCAATGTCAAAACCAGAAAGACAAAGGAGTGTTGATGAGTTTCAAGATAACCCAAAGGTAAAAGTATTTGTTGGGAATATTAGGGCGGCCGGAGTAGGTATTACCTTAACAGCCGCTGAAGCGGTGATAATGAATGACTTATCTTTTCTTCCCTCAGACCACGCTCAATCCGAAGACAGGGCATATAGATATGGACAAAAAAATAATGTATTAGTTTACTACCCTATTTTTGAGAATAGTGTAGAGGGGGTTATATATGATATTATCAATGCAAAGAAACAAGTTATTGCAACAGTAATGGGGGATAATCAAAATATTGCTGACGCAGCAGAAGAAATTTTACAAAAAATAAACAATTTAAGAAATTAATCTTTTTTGTAAATATTTATTAATATGTCAGTAATCCAAGAACCCGAAAGGTCAAAAATTTATACCCGAATTAAACACCTATTAGGTGCTCCTATTAGAAGTGTTGAAATTGAAGATGAAATGATGGATTCTTTAATGGAACTATCAATTCAAGATTATGAACAATATATTCAAGATTGGTTGATTGAAACCAATTGGACTAACTTAGTCAATCTTGATATGAGTAAACAATCTGTCGCGAACGCCTTAATTACAAGGACGTTTGACTTTGAAAAACAATTTCAATTTGCATACTCTAAAATTGTGGGACTCCAAGCCGTTGGGCCTTGGACTCTTAAAAAAGATTTCATCACATTAGAAAAAAATGTTCAAACATATGAAATTCCTGCGGGAAGAGAAATTAATGAACTACTTTGGTTTGCTAATAACACCTCTTCATTATTTGGGCCATTCGGTATGATGGGTGGCGGATTTGACGGAGCAGGACTTGGCGCGAATCAAACGGGTTATGCTCAATTTGGTTCTCAAGGTTCTTTCTTTATGATGTCAGGGTTTGATTATTTGGTGAGAGCACAAGAAGCAAATATTCTTAATAGAATTTTAGGTGGTAGTTTAACATATAGGGTAACAGCATCACTTGATGGTAAAAAATTAATTCACCTTATGAATACACCTGGTGGTAGATTTAACTGGTCAACATATAGTTCATATGTTGGTAGTAAAGTTTGGTATTGGTATTATGAGGTTGACGGAGCAGATAGAGATAGTTGTTTGAGATTAAATCCCGATATTATTAGATTACCTTCAGATGTTCCATTAGATGCGTTATCTTGGCAAGATTTGAATGAACCCGCTCAACAATGGGTTAGAAGGTGGTTTACAGCATATGTTAAGGAAACTTTAGGAAGAGTTAGAGGAAAATATAGTGGTAATTTAAAGACACCCGACTCCGAAATTCAATTGGAATACCAAAGTTTACAAACTGAAGGTAAAGATGAAAAATTAAAACTTCTTGAAGAATTACAATTAAGATTAGAAAGACTCCGTCCTGAAAAGCAAATGGAGAAAGAAGCATTAATTGCTGAAAATTTAAATAAACAACTTAAGTTTAGAGCGTTCCAAAGACAAATATATGTAATTTAATTTACTAATTAAATTATATTAATATAATACATATATGCCAATCATTAAATCAATACCCATACAGAGAAGAATCAATGGGTTAGTTGTTAATACATCCGAAGTATCCATTGTTTCTGAAAGAGAATATAAAACAATGGGTGAAGAATGTATTATTGTTAAAGGTTTATTTGAGGCCACAATATATTTAGATTCTTCAACAACAGAACACATTGTAATCAAAGCATTAATCCAAACAATTATTAAACCACTTGTTGGTAAAATTGATGAACAATATGATGAAATCTTTGCTGACAAAGGTTCTTGTATTGAATTCAGATTCTGTGAAGGAAACTGGTATATTTTAAGTTCTGATGGATTGAAATCCTCTTAAACTTTATCTTCCCACCCTTCTTCAGCAAACTCATAGATATAGTTAGGTTCAATACCTCTTCTTTCCCAAAACTTTAATTCGGCTTCAGTAATAGTTAATAAGTCCTCAACACTATCTTGGTCTTGTGGTTCAAATGGAATACCATTAATTAATTCACATTGTGATGTTGTAAATATCCCTCTTTGTTCTGGGTCTGTAACCAATAAACTATCTCTAACTTCTTGGTTAAATACAATTAACAACGGCTCAATTTTTTTGTTAAAAGTTGATATTGCTCTTGGAACATTATATTCACCAGTTAATTCAGGATTCTTTTCAATATCTGCCGGATTTAATAAATAACAATTTATCTGAACTCCGTCACCTTTCTTTTGAACATCTCCGTGTGATGCCTTAATACCATTATTAACATAAGTTATAACATCACCAAGATTAACATTTAAATTATTTTGAATTGATAATTCCATGTGTGCCATTCTACTCATACTATTACCTGCCTTAGTTTTAGTTGATAATCTCTTCTTATAGTCATCAAGACTTAACTTAACTTTAGCTCTTTGGGCAATCTTACTTAATGGAATTTGTTTATCAAATATCTTTTGTAGGTATTCATAGTAATGTTCAACAAACTCTTTACCCTTACCTTCTAATAATAATTTAATTGCTTTATCCAAGTATTCTTCAATATAAAGGGGGAGTTTTTTACTCTTAATGGAATTACCTGTAAGTTTAATCTTACCATTTGATTCCATAACCGCATAGTTTTTTCTTGATAAGTTAATACAACTATCCCAAGTACCATCACAATCTAATGCCATCTCACCTCTTTGGAATATGTCATTGAATTCGGCAACATCCGCATAATAACCCGTGTATTCTTTACCCTCCTTAACTTTCCAATTTAAACCTTTACCGACATACTTCCTTATTTCAACACCATCCGGTATTGAGAAGTTCATACCATCCGTATCGCACACAAGTGGGGTATATCCCTTCTTTGTGAAAAATCTTAACATCTGACGTAGGTATTGTCTACCAGTACAAGTTATCTGTTCACCCATATACATATCACCCCAAGCAAACACCTGTGGTGCTGATAATGCTCCGAACATGGAATTTATAAATATTTTAATCGGAAGTTGCTTGTTTGAATAAGATGCAGATTTTGATGGGTCTGACTCATAATGTTCCTCGGCAAGTTGTTTGTATTTAATACGGGTATCACGGAAATACTTTAACATCCCTTTCATTGCACCCGTTACATCGCAAGTTGGGAACACATCGTGAACCAATTGTATTGACGGATAAAGAGAACTAAAATCCAATTTCAATACATTCTTTGAGAACCCCACCATTAATAATCTTGATAGTCCACCCACAAAGTCTGTCTTACTTTCTTTTGCCGGAATCGCCAACTTATGTTTATAACTCCAAGCCAACATTAACATCTTCCATAAGGTTGCGGTTCCCATTGTTGAAACCCTCTCATATGTTGTTGGAATCATTGCCGCAAGCAAGAATGAACCCTGATTAAATTCTTGGTCAACAAGTAATGTTTCATCCAAATCATCTTCAAGATATAACTCAACCAATCTATCTCCCGTTACTTTCTTATAAACACCAGGAAACTTAACATCCAAGTCTTGGTAGTCAGCAGATTTCTTATATTTTCCGTTTGTTGTGTTTAACCAATATTCTTCTTTATTAAGAAATAATTTACCAATGTCGGTATGTTCAATATAAACCCTATCCGCGGCTTCAGCCTTAATGTATTTTGTAATATATTTCAAACCAGCACTCTTAATACTTGAATTGATTGCCTGTGCTCTACGAACAGAATGGATAATATCAATCACATTATAACCCCATATTTGTGTCTGTTGAAACTCTTCCACCTCATTGGCAAGTTTTAACATACTACTCTTTTGATTTATAGAATGGTCAGGATGGAGGGAACGACAAATCTTTTTAATAGATAACCCAAGAATCTTACATCTTTCAAATATCCAAAACCAATCAAAGTTTGCAGAATTATAACCACCAATTATACTTGGTTTGAGTTCATCAATAACCCTAAAGAATTCTATGATTGCACCCCTTTCTTGAGTTTCATCAATACATTCAATAACTCTATTATATCCTTTATTGGTTTTAATCCCAATCATAAATATTCTACCCTGAGATGGTTCTAATGATGTTGTCTCCAAATCAAATACAAGTCTGGTTACTTCATTGTAATTCTCATATCCCTTGAATAGTCGTTTTTCTCTTGAAATAAGGTATTGCTCAACGGGGGGTAGTATCTGTATCTTATCTTTTGCTTTGTCTCCCCAGGGGTCTAATTGTCCGTCTCTGAAGAATTGTATCAATTCCCTATATCCTTTTAAAGATTTAACCATAAATGTTAAACCTTTTTCTAATCTTTCATTACCATTTGTTTCTAATTTTTCTATGACAATACCATATTTGGACATCGCCTCTTTCTGCAAAGCCTTGGAGTTTTGATAGAAATTTAAATTACGTAAATCACCCACCCAAGCAAATGGGGTAAAGGTGTCTTTTCTTATTTCTTTTCCTTTTCCGGGGATTTCTTTAATCTTATAGATGGAGTTGCTCGCGTAGTCATACTCTATTGCAGTTATAAATTCTTCTGGGTCTCCTCCGTGTAAGAAGGACTCAATTTCTTGGTTGTCAATCATATTTTAATTAAGAGTGGGATATTAGCTTTCACAACATTGTGAAGTTTGCCTTACTCATTACCTATAAATATAATTAACTAAACTTGATTAGTCAAAATCAATTTTATTTTTTAAAAAATTTACTTATATCTAAACTTTTTAAATATTCTTCTTTTTTACTTACTCTATTATTCATTATAGATTGCAATTTTGGTGATATATTTTTTCTTGGTTTCATTGCAGATAGCAGAGCCCTTTCTTCATCAGACATTGGTTTACCTTTTTGCGGATTAATAATTTCCTTTAATTGTTCTGGTAAAAACACACCATTTAATGCCGTTTTAGCTGTTTCACACTCTAAGTATGTCATTTCAAACGCATCTTTAATATCATCAACCCACGTTTCAGTTTCAACTGATTTAAGGTATTTATTATCTGTTGTTCTTTTTATTATCTTTATCATAATTTTATTTTTTTATTGATTTAAAGGTCACTATAAACTAAAAATGTTAATTCACCCGTACAAAATAAGTTTTTGATATCTTTTGACATTCTCATTATAATACCGCCTGGCCCACCCTCAGAGAATGATATATCATACATTTTGCTTTGTGGGTCATTATTTAACAATGTTATTAATTCAGACATGTTATTAACAGTAGATGTGTTGTCAGCATAAATACTTGTTAAATAACTACCATTACAAAATAACGCCAAGCTCACATAATTAAAAGGAAAAGAATCATCAAGTGCCCCATATATATCAAGATATTCTTTTTTAAATTGTATTTGAATAGGTGTAAAGTATAGTAAGTTATCTAAATACGCAGGGCCTGGACCTGCACACACATCAGTGACAGTTAAATATAAAGAATCATTAGGTAAATAATCATAACCAACACCAATTGTTAAAAGTGGTGAAAAAGGACAACCAAAAAAATCAAAAGGATATACCGATTGAGCATTTGTATATATGTCATTTCTTGGAAATTCATTAAAGTATGTAAAAGGAATGTCAGAACGATACCCAATATAATAACCAACATCATCATGAATCCAATCAATATCAAACCCTAGTGAATTTTCTAAAACACGGGAAACAATATCACCACCTGACACTAATTGAGAACCTTCCCCCCAATACGATGGTACATCACCAGTTGCAATAAACACACATCCCGTTTCAGTGGGTGTTAAATCAGTAACAGTAATTGTTATATTATTTTCAGGAGTACTACCACTAAGTTCAGTTCCTAATATTGTTATTGTGTCTCCCACAACATAATCAACTCCACTAGTTACAACACTAATTGAAATATATGTCGTTCCGCACCAATAAACATCAAAAGATGCCCCACTACCCAAACCACTTGTTGTTCCTGTAACACCAGTAAATGCTGCGTAACCTACCCCTGGGGCGGTCCCAACATAATCAAAATTAAGAGTTCCCCCACTTATAATATCAGCAACATTATAAAAATTATCATCGCTCACATAATTTGTAATAGTATATGTTTCACCAATTATTAATTGACCACCAAAGTCATCTATACTAGTTCCTGTAATTGAACCTGTTTGACTTAATAACGCTTTATAAGTACCTACACTATTTGTTGAACCCGTAACAATTATATTTCCATTAATTGTCAAATCACCCGTTATGGTTTGTCCTGTTAAATTATTTACAATGTATTTTGTTCCCATTTTTCTTTATTTAATAAATATTTTATTTTTGAAAGTATTTCTCAATTCTTTTACTTAATCTAACCCTTGGGTCATTTATATCTCTACCCACATCTTCATATTTTAATACAAACCCAAAACTTAAAAAAACTCTTCTTGAGTTAAATTCATTTGTCCAATGTTTGTATAAGGAAGCCTCAAATCCGTATAAATCAGTTTCTTCTATCTTAATTGTATCATCACCTAAAAATAAATTATAATCTTCCGACAAAACACTAATGTTACATTTATAATTAACATATCCATCAAGAGATGCATCATAATGTGGGTTAATTTTTCCCCCTTTATTCATATCAACCGCCTGAAGAAAAATATTATCTTTTGGAAAATTAAATTCTTCTGATATTCTATCAACTATAATATGAATAAAGTCCGGTAAAGGTTCTTTAGATACATTAGATATTGATTGGAATTTTGTAATATAATTTGTTAATGTTGTATTTGAAATATCAAAAATACAAGATTTACCTTTTAATACTTTGGATAATTCTGTAAGATGATAATTACTATCATCACCTATATGGTTAACAGAATCCAACCAATTTACTATTTGGTTTGCCTCATCTTTTGAGATGAATTTTTTTTTTATCTTATAAGTTTCCAAGTCCGTATTTACCAATTTTTTTAAGGTTATGTTTTGTCAAAAATTCACTTGGGTTCATTGCCTCAATTATAACAAACTCGGCAGAATCCATAAGTCTTTTGGCCTTTTCTTCGGTAACTGCCATAACACAAAATTTATGTGTTGCGGGTAATTCTCCTGTTGATGACAAATCTATGTTCAAGATATTGTCATTTTTCATTTTTTCTCTTACTTGTGAAACTTTAGATTCTTCACATAATATACAAATTCTCATAATTATTATTTTTTATTTTAATTTATTTAGTCAATTGGTAATCCTAACTTATAATCTGATGTTATATCGCTCCACCCAATACCAAATTGGTATTTCATAACCTTATCAACAACAACATATGATTCATATTGTGTTGTACCAGTACTAACATCACTATTAATAAAAATACCACTTAAAAAATACACATCATTTTCAGTATTTGCTTCGGTTGCTGCAGGTAAATTATCAATGATATAATCATATGCAGAATCTCTAATAGTTTCTGTTGCAAATATCATTTGTTGGTTATAAATTTGTTCAGCATTACCTGTAAATCCTGTCAATATAGTTCTAACTGGCTCCGCCCATAAAATATCTGTTAATTTCCAAAAAGAATAATTACCATTATCAAATGGTGGATTACTTTGACTTGGAGCATCAGTTAATACATTTACAACTTGGTTAATCGCGCCCCAAATAGCACCACAAGTGTTATCAGTTAAACTATCTGATTTACCTCTTCTTAACATTCTACCTGAACGACCATCTTCAGTAACACCAATGTGTGGCATACTTGTCACAAAAAGTGTCCCTGTATTTGTAACATGACTTGCAAATGCGCCAAGACCAACACTACCAACAAATGGATAACCAGCCAAACCACCCGATTGAAATGGCCCAAGAAATGAGTTTATACTATTTGGCCATTCACCGATGTTATTAGGTACTTTTGATGCATCAACATCATCTGAACAAATACCTTCAGCTAAAATAATATCTGTTGATGGTATACCTTCATTTGTGATATATGATGTTGTATATGTTCCCCACACTTCAGATAGTACTGCATCCGAAAATGGATATGTTACATCATCAACAGTAATACCTCTTACAGTTAGTGTGTATGCATCCTGCCCATCTAATGGAGCTGGTACTTCTATTTCATATGTTCTATCATATTCCGCAACCGATAAATCATAGATACCGTAAGGATAATCACTAATGTTATTAAAAGGTATCATTTGAGTACCTAAAGAAGTTGAACCACCTGTTGTTGGATAAAAAGTTACATCGGCGGTGGCACCTGATAAATTTGTACTTGTTATTCTAATTCCTTGTATCATTTTTTTTTATTTTTTATTTTTTATTTATTTATTATAATACTAATCCAAAATTTAAATCATTTTCAGGTATGTCTAAAGTTGTAATATCATTACAAGGTGCTTCAGTTAATGTTTCTATTGTTAACACATCTAATTCATCATAATACGACAATCTATTATCAAGATTTCTATTTTTAAAGATGTTAACCGTTGTTGGTTCGTATAACACACCTGTGGTTAAACAAGTATCGCCAACTATGGTATCAACAATATTCCATTGGAAATAATTATCAACAATATTAAGGTTAAAATTATTACTAATTCTATTATTATAAAAATGTTCTCCTATTGTATTGGCAATAAAATTATCACCTATAATATTTTTTTGACTTGAGACAGCACCATATCCAAAACTATTACCTATGGTGTTTCCAGAAAATATATCACCAATATAATTACTTTCAAATTCATTACCAATAGTGTTATACTGAAATCCTATTCCAACAGTATTTGCGCCAAATGAATTACCGATAATATTAAAACCAAATGATTCTCCAATAGTATTAAGACTGAAATCGGCACCAACCGAATTTTCTACAAACAAATTACTTATTTTATTACTTATAAAATTACCTAAGAAGTCGTTTCCAGTTGTTATGTTGCCAAACGTATTAAATATTGTCTGGCCAGATATTTGATTAGCTGTGAATCCAAGACCTACATTGTTAAATGCAAATGGTTCTAAAATAAGATTACCTTTAAAACCATAAGATATGTTATTACCCTCAAAATAGTTTAGTATTTGGTTTTCATAACATAAATCACCTATTATGTTTTCTATGGTTTCACCTGAAAATTCATTACTATAAAAATTATTACCTATTGTATTACCTGTGAAAAGGATAATAATGGTGTTTTCATAAGTTTCGTAACCAAACTTATTTCCTTGTACGTTCCCAACTATTGTATTATTGTAAAACGTAAATCCGATAGTATTTCCATCAAATGAACCATCTATAGTGTTATCGTGAAAATCTCCTTTCCAATCATTTCCTGTTACAGTACCGCCTGAAAAAATATTACCATATGTATTTAAACCTATTTTATTTCCCTCCGTAAACCCTATAATAATATTACCATAAAATCCTGACTCAAATGTATTTTTATCTAAATCATCACCTATTGTATTATTATAAAAATCACTCACCCAAGTATTTCCTAAAACCTCACCTAAAAAATCATTACCATGTGTTTCTGACCCAATATTATTGCCGTAAGTAAAACCTGAAAATTGATTTGCATAAACAAAAGAGTCAACATTATTTAATGAAAATTGTTGACGAATATAATTTCCTTTGAATTGATTAATAATTGTGTTGTTTTCAAAATAACTACCATTATATTGTTGTGTATAAATTGAATTCCATTGTGTTCCTTCAGGTGAAACATTTTGATTCCACCCCCCTTCCAAAACCTGATTATAAATTCCACCATTGTTTCCTCTTACCATTTCAAGACGGCTAAGGATAATAAAATCGGTTTTGTCTTCGTAATTTAATTTTGTAAAATAAACGGTTGGTTCATATGTTGGATACACTTTTGTTCTTTCATATGAAAAACCTCCACCATTACTACCTTGTGTCCATTGATTAAATTTAACGGCGTGATACTCATTATAAACAGTTAATTCAGTTACTGTTATTCCACACCAACTACTTGGTGTAGTTCCTGTTGCGATAAAAATACATCCAACTTCATTGATTGTACCATCTATTACATCAGCGACATTACTAAAATCACTACCGCCAAACGCTACGTTTGTTATTTCATATGTCTCACCAACCACCAAATAACCAAAACTTTGTGTTGTGCCTGAATCACGATAGAAATTCATTATAAGTTCTTTACCTAAAATAATATTTCCTAAATTTTGATTTCCATCGTCACCGTATAATGAATTAAAAAATGTGTTATAAGTTCTTCCTGTTAAATTTTCAATAGTTGTATTATCCCAATTAAAATATTGAGTATCACCTAAAGTATTATTTTCAAATCGGTTACCAATTTGGTTATTGTTAAATGTATAAGAAATACTATTACTATAAAAATACTCACCGATTTGATTGTCGTGAAAATAATCTCCAATTAAATCATTATTATTAAATCCATTACCAATGTGATTACCATAAAAATCATAACCTATATTATAGTTACCATTAAAGCCGTTTCCTATCACATTTTTATAAAAATTACCATTAGCGATATTATCGTTAAATTGATTACCAATTTGATTATTTTGGAAATTTTGTCTAATGATATTATATTCAAAATTATTTCCTATTCTATTTCTATAAAAATTAAAATCACCCAAATTACCATTGTCACCGATAGTATTGTCATTAAAATATAAACCAATTTGATTCTCATAAAAGTCAGAATAAACAGTATTATTATTAAAATTATTACCAATTTGGTTACCATAAAAGTTTCTATAAATTTCATTATTCTCAAAGTACTGTTCAATTGTATTTTCATACATATAACCTTTAATAATGTTATTATTAAAATATTCTCCAATACTATTACTATAAAAACCATTATTATAAATCACATTATTATAAAATCTACCCGCAATTGTATTTCTTGAAAACCAATATGTTCCTGTATTGTTATAAGACCTATCTCCTATTGTGTTTGAATAAGTTCTATTACCATAAAACACATTATTTGCTAATAAAAATCCTGAAGTACTTCCGATTTCATCAAGATAAAATTTAGAATAATCTCCAACATAGTTATGTATAGCACTTCCATCTAAGTTAAAAGTCAGATAATCATTGTAGTCCCCTTCATTTTTTTGTCCAATATAAACTTCTTTATATTCGTTAATATCACCTGTTGGTGTTGTTTTGTAAAGAGGAATAAGTCCGCCAGTAAAGTTTATTTGACTTCCAAATGATGAGTCAACTATTACATATATTAAAGTATTTGTGCTAGCGCTATAAACCTTAACACCCACCATATAACCTTGATACTCAAAAAATAATATGTCCCCAATTTGAGCGTCAGCAAAAAATGATGTTCCGTTACCCAACATTATACCAGTTCCACTATCATAACTGTCTAAATATCCTACTAATTGAACACCTTTATCATATGACCTAAATCTATTAAAAAATATGGTTCTGTGGTCATAATCGGTTCTATTGTTATATTCATCAATTCTTTCAGAAATTCTACCATATGCAACACCTTGAGTTATTTCAGTTGCACTAAAAGTCCAATCATATTGGATTCTATCATTTGGATATGCTTGTTGATATGCGGTTGAACTAATTGTACTAAGACTTGTTGCAAAAACAATAATAGGTTCAACATTAGATTGATTATATTGTATTGCATCACTTCCTTTTGGATTACCATTTACGTAATATTCAGGAACATCATAACAAGTTTGAAAATCTGTTATGATATAATAAGCACCCACATTTAATGTACCACCATTAATATTATTTACAAGTTCAGAATATGTTGTTTCAATAAGTCCGCCAACACTTCCTGTAATGGCAGAAAAGTCAATATGATATGTAGCTCCGTTTAATTCTACGGGTATTAAAGTATCGGGTGTTGGTATTTCCAGATAAGTTAATTCTCCTATGGTTTTTCCTGTTAACATAATTTTTCTATTTTATTTATAAATATCTTTTATTGTTTTATTATTTAAAAATTGTTTTCTACCGCCAAGCATATTTCACCACTTTCGGATATTAATCTCGCCATATTTGTAAATGAAATATAGGCATGTCCATTAACTCCCCAAGTTTGACCCCAACTATTTTTAATTCTAAATTGTTGTTTAACTATATCAACACCATTTATTACATAAGCATGACCCCCAGCCAAATAACCACCAATACTTATAACACCATTTACAGGGTAGAACATATTGTAATACCAATTTGTGCCAACAACCACTGGACCAATATTTAATACTGTGATAATTAATGTATTAACATCAAACGCCCAATAATATGAGGTTATTTTACTGACACTTTTTAAGTATTTTGCCGCTCCTCTAACTGATGTTCCGTCATAGTTTTCTCCCGGCCATTCATCCACTTTTTGTGCTTCACGATAAATTAAATCAGGGGGTACAACAGGTTGAATACCACTATGAACTACAGGGCCATCTGAAATCCAATGAGACCAAGCATATCCAACACACATCGGAGTATTTAATTGATTTCCCCACCATACATTATCACCCCAATATTTTGATGTTAATGGTTTGGTAGGTGTAATACTCGGTGTTGGTGTCTTTGTGTGGGTCGGAGTTGTTGGTAATTTTGTTGGTGTATGACTTGGAGTTATGGGTAATTTTGTTTTTGTGGGTGTTGGACTAACAGAAGGTTTACTTTTAATTCTAACTAACCAATCATAAAAATTGGATATTAAGTAATTATTATCCCTATCATCTTTAACGTGATTTCTACCTAACTGAAATGGTGAACCCATCATCAATGGAGTTGGGTTAATAAACATTAAATATATTCCATCATCAACCCTAATATAATCACCATTATTTGTTAGTATTGCGTCAGTTATAACTTGCTCTGTCTCAGTTGGTGTTGGAGTAGGTGTTGGAGTTTTTGTTTGAGTTGGAGTTGGATTTGGTGTAGGCGGGGGAAATGGGTCAATAAATTTTAAATATATTCCGTCACCAACCTGAATATAATCACCATCATTTGTTAGTATCGCGTCTATAATATTTTCTTCGGTTTGAGTAGGTGTTGGTGTAGGTGTTGGGGTAGTAGTTGGCGTTTCAGTATTAGTTGGAGTGGGTGTTGGTGTTACAAAGAATGATTGCTCTGTTATATCAAAAATATTTGAAAGATAACTTGGGCTAATTGATAAATTAGAGAAAGTACCAATATCTTTTAAATTGTTAAAGTCGTCAGAAAATAAATAAACATTTGTTTCCCCATATTTGGTTCCTGACATTATTGTTACACCTGTTGAAACAACTATTGGAGGCCCAGAATAAACTTGATATGTGTTTGTAAAACTTAATGTAATGTCTGTCGGAACACTTTTGTTAGAGTCTAAAGTATATAAAATATTGATAGAACCAGAACTAATATATGCAGATAATCTTAATAGTATCCTTGTATTGTCAGGACAACAATTATCCGTTGAAACAAAAGTTTCTTGTATATTAATGAATAATTGCTCTTTTAAGGGTAAAATGAGATTTCCCTCATTATTTTGAATAAAGAACTCGGCTTTATATTTTCCGGGTTTGTCAGTATTTCTCGCAGAGAATTTGTAATAAATGTAGTATTCAGGACTAGAACCATCAGGTAGTATTAAAGGAACAATACTACACGGAGCAAACGCAATCTTTGGAATCCCCGTATTTACATCCACCATTGAAAAGTATATGGTAGATGTTTCCAAACTTTCCATTAGAGATTGAAAGTCACTCCTTCCATCACGAATAACCAACATCTTTAATACGGGCAGATTCGCACCACTTTTGATAAAAAATTCCATAACAATAAATATACTGTTATGATTCTTTTCTTAAGTTACCAGCATAGTGGTCAAATCTATCATGCTCAACAGGTGTTAATAATAATAAACCACCATTTAATTCACCTTTTTTAGTTAATTGGTACATATGAGACATCCAAGTATTCTCAAAAGGTCTAGCCCAAGTGGTGTTTAAAAACATTTTTTTATTACCAACACGACTAATTAATTGAGTCCAATTACAATAATAAATCTCACCATCAACATATGGCAACCCATTATGAGTCTTAATGTTATTAAATTTGGTTTTTGGAGAATTGGGGTCTAATCCTTGTACAGGTAATTTATTTTTTTCTGGCCAAAACTCTTCTCTAACAGATTGGGGTACATTATACCAACTCCATTGAGTACCATTATCACCATAAAATTCACTATAATTAAATTTTATAAAATCAAAATTTTCTTTTTTAATAACTTGTAAAGTATTTGAATATAAATTTGGTGAGAATCTATTAAACCCATTTCTACAGGTTTCTAATGGTTTATTTTGAAAGAACATATCATCTTCAGAGAAGATATAATAATCTAAATTAGTATCCTCAAAATGCTCCGCTATCCATTGTCTTCCACCGCATATCCCTAAATTGTCTTTTTTAATGTGTTCAAACCCGTGTTCTTCACATAATTTTGAATACGCATCAAATGTTGATTCATCAGTTGAATTATCTAATAAAAACTTTGTGGTTTTTAAAATAAAATCTTTATCATATTCTAACATTGATTGTATTAAAGTTTGAAATTGTTTTGGACTATTAAATGTTAAAACATATAAACCAACCTTATTAGTATCCAATGTATTTTCAATTGAAATCTTACCTTCTGATTTAACTTTTAATGTGTCATTTTTTAAATCTTCAAAAAATTTACCCATTAACCCATTCCCGTCTATTTCAAAATAATTTATTAAATCAGAATGTTTATAACACATAATACTAAAAAGTGATTCTTCAGTACCCATATATCCTTCATCTAATGTTGATTTTAACATTCCATAATAAATTGAATTCATACTTGAAATAGATTCTTTTGGCCCACCAAAAAATCCTCCTCTTGCCACCTTATTAACAGTTTCTCCAGCAATTGAATTTAATTTGTTATATTCAAACCCGTGTATTTCATTTTCAGCACCATATGGAAAGCAAACAAAAGAGAATTTAGAAATATATTTAGATAATTTATCTAATACTTTATCATGTGTAAAATATCCTTGATGTACAGTATTTGTTAATCCTGCATCAATCCAAAACATATATTCAGAATTAAATCTATCAAATATTTTTGCGTCGTGTAACAAAAACATTTTTGACATAACCAAAGGATTATACATTTCAAGTTTTGCCTGAGTAGAATCTTTGAGCCAACCTGATAAGTTAAACCATTCAGGATTCGTTCTTATTTTTTGAATTTTATCATAGTATTCATTATTTTGAAACCAATCAGATTTTCTTAAAATGAATTGAGTATTTTCTGAATTTCTATGTTCTTTAACAAAAGATTCAAGCTCCTCATCCCCAAATATTATCATATTTTCATCAACTTGTAAAAGTTGTTTGAATTTATCCAAATATTGGTCAAAAGAACGACTCCATCCTTCTGTTAAATTTCCTCTACCAAGGTTCCATAAACCTGTTACTAATGTTATTTTACTCATAAATTCCGTTTAATTCTTCTAAAATTTTATAAAAACTTTTATTAATTTTAAGGTGTTCTGACATTTCTATTCCAGAAATTCTTTCATTTTCGTGCCACCAAGTATCAAATTTATATATTTTAAACATGTCTTCGTGATTTCTAAACATTAATGTCATAATATCTTCTTCGTGATATAATCTACCATCTTCTTCAGTAACTTGATGCACATATTTTTTAAATAATTCTACTATATTATTCCATAATTCTTTTTTTCCTCCAAACAAACCACCAATAATATGATAACTTCTATCGTGATTAAAAAAATGTTTTGGATTTACTGTTCCTGACCAATAATTTCTATCATTTTCTTTACCTATTATCGTGAATTTATCTTCAGTGTTTACTACTAAATTATTTAAAAAATTATTATTAAATAATGAACTTTCATAATACCCACGATTATGGGGACCACCAGGGGTTAAGTATTTATTTGGAATTAAACCACAATGTGATAACCCAGCATCAATCCAATAATAATAATCATAAGACATATCTTCAGATAAAAACCAAATAAATTTCATATATTGTATTTCAATACATCTATCTCCTCTTCTAGCCCCTTCAATATCTTTATATTTTTTAAATAATTCTAAAAAATAATGTTCGGATAAGTTATATTTTACTAATTTTAATTTATCTTTTTCTATGTTATTTTCAATATGAAAAAAATTATATAAATCATCAAATTCTTCCTCAGATGTATAACAAATAAAATCTGATTCAGTCATTTTTAATAATGATAATAAACTCCATTTATAATGACCTCCTCTGCTTGGTCTTCCACCAAAATCAGTTCCGTGTAAATTACTATATATTGATGTAATAAATTTAACTTTCATAGTTATTTTTTTTTATTCTGAAAATCTTTTAGAATATTTTTCATTACCCCAATCAGAAAAATGAGGTAAATGAAATGGTGCAAAATTTCTTGTTGGTTTAAAAGTATGATGAATATCAGACTCCCAAATTCTACTTAACATATCTCCATCTTCCGCACCCCATCCCTCATATTTTTCATCAAATCCGTTTAATTTTAATAATAATTCTGTATCACATAAATAAACACCACCTAACCCACCAATATATCCATTAAGTGGACCATTATTTCTATTACCTGAATAAGCATACGACCAATCACTCATCTCAATTTTAAACGAGTTATCAATAATATAATTAGAAACATTATCTTCTAATTTAGCCAAATCAAAAGTACAAACATCACCTTTGTTTAAATTTTTAATTAATTCTAATAATTTGTCATAATCTTGTTCATAAAAAAATGCATCACAATCTATAACCATAAAAAAATCATAATCTTTCTTTTCTTTTAAAATAATATTTGTTTTTTCTGCTTTTTTATAAACCCCTAACGGATATGGAATATGAATTGAATCTAAAATAATTTGATTTGGGGAAAAATCATATAAAGTAGTATTAACATTAACACCATTTTCACTTAGGAATAAAGAAAGTTTTTTTAATTCTCCCCAAGAAAAGTTAACATTTCTAATTCTTGTTGAGTCAGGGTTACCGTCATCCCAAAATTTCATATTTAATGATATACTATTCATTAATTAATATTTTTATTTTTTCCCAAACATTAAATGTTGGGTTTTTAAAAAAATCTTGTTTTAAGTTTTTAATGTTATTTATATAAAAATTATAATAATCTAAATGATTGTAAATAACATTATCAATTGTTTTAATCATTTCATCAATAGTCATCCCATTTAAATTAATAAAACAATCTGATGAAATATAATCCGTAATATTTGAACACCCCAAGTATATCGGTATTGATTCTGTTAATATTGCGTCCCAAAATTTTTCGCTTATATAATTTTTTTGTATTGAATTTTCACAAGCAACAGAAAATAGATACTCATCTAACCCAACATGCTTATTCCAAACATCCCCCTTAATATTTTTACCATTATTAATCCAATGAACACCAAAAACATCTATTTTTTCATTTTCAGATAATTTAATTCCTAAATCAGTTCTTTTAGTATAATTTATTTCTGAAGTATTTGGATTAGATAAATGACTATAATGTGTTGAACCATCCCTTCTTACAATGATTGAGATTGTTTTATTTTTTATATATTCTTTGTCTTTTATTTTTAAAGACCAATCCCATTCTTCCCTATTATCAAGTTCTCCGCTTCCTCCATAAAACATTGGTAATAATGTCTCAATATATTCTTCTCTATCTGGATAGTCTTTTTTATCTGAAATTAAAATTTTTGAACAATGATTATGTATATTATCTTTTGGTTGATTTGGTGACCACAAAGGTTCTTGGGAAATGTAAAAAGTTTTTTCTTTTGGTGTCTCTATTTTATCCCAATCAGTTCTTCCAAAAACAATTGTATAATCAGGATTTTCATTTACCAAAGAAAAATGTTTTAAATCTTCATCCGAAACAAATTGTCTTATCATTCTTGCATTTAATGAGGGAGCATCTGTCCACCAACATTCAAGCTTAATTTTAACCATAATTTAATATATTTCTAACGAAAGTGCGTTATACCTAACATATCTATCACTGTAAAATTTAAAAGTATGTTGATTTCTAAAACCATTTATTTGTTCTGCGTAATGACCATCAGCATTTCTCCATTCAATATTGGGGATTAAAGTTTTTTTAATTAATCTATATCTAATGATAAATGAACCAATATCACAACCACCTAATCTTAATCTATCTTCATAACCCCATAATCTATCTTTTTCAGTTAATCCTTGCTTTTGAGAAAATAAAACTAAATCAACATCAGTCTCTTTTTCTTCATTATACGTTTTAATTAAATCCCAAGTAACCACATTATCATCATCTAAAAAATAACACCAATCATTATCTTCACATTTTATGTCAGTAATGAAATAATTTCTTTGTTCGTGACCCCAAAGATGAGAAGTATCAATTTTATAAAATTTAACTCTTTCATCGGATTTTAAAAAATCTAAAGATTCTTCACCAATTTTATTTGAACCCTCAATTAAATGCCAATTAAAATCATTCACTTGATTTTTAATTGACGAATAAATAATCTTAATATTATTATATCTATAAAGTGGAGTAATAAAATGTATCATAGATTATTTTTGTTTTCTTTAAAAAATTTCTCATATGGGTATAAATTGATATCAGGTAATACTTTATCACAAGGCATTCCAAACATCCCCGAAATATTACTTTTGGGATTACTACAATTATATTTTGACCCAAAAGTAAAATCTCTATTAAAGAATGAGTATTTACCCACTCCTGGCTTTACGTGTTCGTGTCTAATGTCCGACACAATATTATAAACCCCTTGGACGTATAATTGATAAACATCTTTATTTTTACTTTCTAACATTCTATATGTAATATCACCATCTTCTTCCCCAAACCCCAATAATCTCTCATCAAAGTATCCTAATTCATCCACAAGAAATTTATTTACAACAAAAAATGAAAATGTTCCATTTATTTTTGACATACCATAATATTCTTCGGAATCAATGTGGTTGGAAACAACTTCAAACATATTTTCAGTAACTAAATTAATGTCATCATTTAATAATAAAACATTATCTTTAGTTGAATGAATTAATAATGTGTTCCACATCTTAGATAATCCTCTCATCTCTACAAAAAATATTGGAAATATATTAGGGTAAGATAAACATAAGGATAGGATTTTTTTTCTATATTCTTCATTGAAGTTAGAATCTTTTTCTCCATTAATACATAAAAAAATATTATTCGGAACATTTAATTCTCTTATTTTGTTAATTAGGGATTCAATAAAATCATATCTTAACGAAAATGTGGTTATTCCTATATCAAAATTATTTTTCATATATCCAACAAGCCCCCATTTGTTTAATATTATCTTTATCTTTAAAAAATTCGTTAACTGCGGGATATACACCGCAGTCATAATGATAGTCGTGACCAGCAATAACCCCACCATTTTTTACTTTAGGATACCAAGAGTTTATATCTTTTTTAACGCTTTCATAATCGTGTCCTGCATCAATGAAAACAAAATCTAAACTATTGTCTTCATATAATAATGCTCCGTCCCAAGAAATTGATTTAATAATGTTAATACTACTCTTAACGGGTTCAATGTTTTTTAAAAAAATATCAAATAAATTTTCAAATTGATTTTTATTAATTTCAATTGAAGTTTTAATATACTCCCAAGTATCAACACAATCAAATTTTATATTTTTACCTGAATTAATTATTTCAACCGCCATAAAACAAGCGCTCATTCCTTTCCACGCACCAACTTCAACAAAATGAGAATCATTGTCAAATCTATTAACCATCATTGAATATAAATCTTCATACCCAAACCAATTTTCACTTTCTATTTTTTTATAAAAATGTTCCATATATTTATTTTTTGTAAATTAATAATTTATTATCACAATATAATTTATAAGATAAATTGTTTTTTTCAAACCATTCAATAGTTAAAGAACAATCATACGCATGCAAGTCCTCAATAATATAATAACCACCTTCTTTTAAGTAAGGGGAAAGAGATTCAAAACTTATTATATGGTGTGAATGTTTATGTAGTCCGTCATCAATTATAATGTCATATTCACCGCCATATGTTTCAATACATCTATTTAAATCTTCTTTGGAACTTTGGTCACCAATAAAAATACTAACACCATTTGTTTCAAATTTTTTAGAGTCTTGATTGATGTCAAAACCAATTAATTTTAAATCAGAAAAAAAAGATTTCCATAATTGTATTGATGCGCCCGGAAATCTTGGGTCATAAACACCAATTTCTAAAAGTTTAATTGGATTATTTTTTATATCTTGAAAGTATTTTTCATATATTTCAGTATATGAATGGGCTTCAAAATTTTGATTTCCTTTGTCAGTACCTATTTTATTTGCTATTTCGGTTAATGTCATTTTAAAACTTATTTTATTACTTTTAAGGATAATTTTTTATATTTTGTAATTTATTAAATCCACCATAAGATGTAAATCTATTTTCAATATTAGAAAAGCTCATTCTTTGATTAAAAAGTATTGGATAGTAAAAATAAATTTTTAAATCATGCTCTAAAAGTTCTTTTATTCCTGTCAAATTTGTGTTCATTCTCCAATGTTTTTTTGTCGCCAAAAAACTATAATAACTGTCTATTTGTTCTCCGTGAACAACTGAATTTTTATCCAAATAATTAAAATGATTAATTACAAAATTTGCAAATTTTAAAGAAGTAATATATACTGTCGTTTGAACAAATTTGTTAGGTTTTATCAAAAAATCATTATATTTTTCTGATTTTTCTAATAAAGTAGCACCTAAAAAAAGTAAATCAAAATCCGATTCAAGTATTTTTTTTATAACATCATCTGAAATTTCAAATTTTTCTTGTTGACAAATATCTAAAAAAAAATCATCCTCAAATATGATTACTTTTTCAAAATTATTTTTAACTTGGGTTTTTAAAATTTCCATATGACTATGTGTACATCCCCTTATAGTCCATCCAAACTCATCACTATCTTCTGTAATTTTGATTGCATCAAATCTTTCAACACCAACAATATTATTTTTATCAAATTCTTTTAAAGATTCCTCTAATCTATCTTTTCGTTCTTCAAGATTAATTAAAAATCCTTTATCTGCAATTTTAATACCGTTCCAAGTAACCATTTTTATAAATTTCCTGTTATTCTTTCACACCATCCTTTTGATTCCGAGTGAGGCCATACAACCCAATACTTTGGACTATATGATGTTTGGAATTCTCTCCATACTTTACAATATCCGTCTGGGTCTCTAAAATATGAATCAATTTCATTTTTATCTGAATCTTTTCTAAATAAAGTTTCGTCATTCTCTCCGTGAAACGCAACAACCCAAAAGTCATAATCTTTTTCAGGAACGCTTGTATAACCAACATCAATACAATGTTTAAATATTTTTGCGAAACTATCTTTCCATTCTTGCTCATTATTATAATTGTATGGATTTGGAGGATAATTTTTATCTATTGTCCATTGTTGGATTGCTCTATCACTAAACAATAAACCAGAATATATTTCATAGTCTCTTAAACTTCTAATTGTTCCAAAACCATATAATCCGTCGTGTCCTTGTTGAGTTTCTCCATCCATACCAAATAATTTTCTATTTGTTAGATGAGAATGTGAGTTTTTATTTCCCCACTCTTTGTCATCATCCCATTGTTTTGTTCTACCTTTACGAGTATATTCGTGATAAAACACTGGAATATTTGGGTGGAATAAATCATATCCCCAAGTGTATGCTCTTGCGGCAATTGAAATTTCTTCTCCGTGGAAATAGTATTCAGGGTTGTGTTGAACTTCTTTTGAGAATTCGCCTAATGTGAAACAAAAGTGGGCGGAATAGAATCTTGCGGTAACAGGTTTTTTAATGTCTTTCCATCCTGGAATTGTTTCAGGTAAAAAGAAAACGGCACCTTCGGGAATGAATCTGTCAAACACCATACGCCAAGGCTCCTGTGCTCTACCCTGTGGGTCATTATCAGGGTCAAAGGATGGTACATAACCCGTAAGTAAGGGTTTCTTGTACCCGTCCTTCTGTAACCCCTTAATCATCTTAATTAAGATATCATCCCAATCTTTAACAACCCTCATATGAGAGTCAATTTGAAGGGTGTATTCTTCTCCATCATAAAGTTGTTGTGTTAAATTTCTTGCCCAACAAACTCCTTTTGCGTCTTGATATGGAATGTCTAAGATTTTAAATCTCTTATCTTTTCTCCATTCATCTAAATTGTCAAAACCATCTGTTTCTGAAAATTGTCTTGCGATACTGAAAACTAAATTTTTTGGTCTTTTTGCGTTTGCCAACATATCTTTAATTGTTGGAACTAATTGGGGGTCGCGATAACTTGCGATTTGAATAAAAATCTTCATATTATTTTTAATTTACTCAAAAAATAAAAAACTATTCTAAAAAGAATAGTTTTAATATTAAAAAAGATAAATTAATTTTAATTATACAATACCTCCATCAACAATATTCCAAGAGTTTGTTCCTCCTGTTAAAATATCTCTGCCGGGTTGACCTGTACTTGTATAATTTATTGTTCCAAAATCAACTGGGTCAATACTAGGACTAACAGACAATTGTGACCAACCATTTAATAATGCATCATAATTTGTTGTTGAATAATCAGAAGATGTTTTTTCTGACATAAATCCTGTGAAGTTTGTTACATTAAATATATTCCATCCACTAATACTTTGGTCAAATGATGTTGCGTGCTTAAACATAGAACTCATATCTTGCACATTTCCCAAAGTTGAAACATCAGGTGAAGTTCTTTCCCAATTTCCTATTGGTTGATTAAAATTAAATGCGTTTTCAAACATTTGGTTCATTTGAATAACACTAGATGTATTCCAATTACTTATATCTCTATTGAAATTTACTGCTGCTGCAAACATTGCTACCATATCTTGTACATTTGCCAAAGTTGAAACATCAGGTGAAGTTCTTTCCCAATTTGATATGTCAGAATTAAATTCTAACGCCCCAAGGAACATCGCGTACATATTTGTAACAGACGAAACATTCCAAGAACTTATGTCATCATTAAAATTAGTTGCATTTGTAAAAACGAGAGACATATTTTGTATTTGAGATACATCCCAGTTATTTATGTTTGGTATTGTATCAACCATAGTACAAGTATTAAACATATTACTTAAATCGGTTGTTCCCACTAAATTAAGTGTATCTGTCACCCCTGTTAAAACTAAACTTGTACAACCATAAAAATAACCACCACTATTACCTAATTTTAAATTACCCCATTGTAATACTTCAGTTATTTTGGAGCAATCTCCGGTGTTGTTAAATGTCCATCCACTTAATGCACCACTAATTGTTACAGTATACCCACTAGCGTCTGTATATGTGTGAGTAGTTTGAGCATCATCCCAAGCAGTAATTGTATCAAAACTACCATCACCCCAGTTAACAACAAAATCATAAGTTCCTGATGATTCTAAAGGTAATGTTATTGTTTCACTTGGAGAACTTGTCAACCAAGTACTAATAAATGGTGGAGGAGGAGTTGAACTAGGTGTGGGTGTCATTGTATTTGTAGGTGTTTGTGTAGGTGTTTCTGAATTTGTAGGTGTATTTGTAGGTGTTTGAGTAGGTGTTTCTGTATTTGTAGGTGTTTGTGTTGGTGTCTCTGTATTTGTAGGTGTTTGTGTTGGTGTCTCTGTATTTGTAGGCGTAACACTTGGAGTAACGCTTGGAGTAACGCTTGGAGTAACGCTTGGTGTTGGTGTTACAGGAACAGGAGGAAATACTCCATCATCAACCAATTCAAATTTACCGGTAAATGCCGATGAAAATGTGTTACTTATTATCCAAACATTTTTTGTTTGGTTTTGTTCCAATGGAACTTGGTATTCCCACATCCCGTCATCACATCTTCTATAATTAACGTAGACAATTGTGCTACCAGTGTTTGATAAAGTATATTTACTGCATGCCATATATTCTGTTTTTTTTATAAATAGTTTAAATTGTCAAATAATTTTTTGTTGATGAAAAATATTATTTATTATATTGGTGTTTCTGTAGGTGTTGGTGTTTCCGAAGGGGTTGGAGAAGGTATCCACGGAAATGGTAAATTAACTATTGGGGGATTAATAATATCTTTTATTTTTTTGGTAATGATTGATTGTAGATTATTTGTATCATTACGTTCATATAACCAAGTAATAACCATTTCTTGAGTAATGTCACCATATAAGATATAATCAGTATCATTAACTGAATCAAATTCGGTATATCCTTCTATTTTTGAGGTAATACCATTATCATCTATTCCAATGTAATCCCAATAAACTCTTGTTACAAAATTCTCATAACCATTAAATAATGGAATTATATCCATTAATTTTATATTCCAATTGTATGTGTTTGCCATAATTTTATTATAAATATTTTATTACCAAGAATAAACTCTAACTTCTCCTCTACCTCCAGTTCCACCAGAACCTCCTGTACCTGTGCCCGTTCCATTTCCTCCTCCTCCTCCGCCACCACCACAGATTCCACCATTTCCACCTGCCCCACCATTACCATCAGTTGTATTCCATTTTTCACCGCCGCCACCTCCTCCTCCACCACACTTAATGGAACTTCCATCAGTACCTGAAACACCACTGGTCGCGTTACCTGTTTGTACACCCGTACCCGCAGCACCACCAGCACCCGCAACATATGATTGAGCAGAACCTCCTGATGTTGGGGACATATGTGTTATATTCGCGGCAAGTGTACATCCACCTGTACCTCCACCCGCACCTCCAAATATTGAACTTCCTCCTGCACTATTTGATGCACCACCCAATGCTCTTCCTCCTCCTCCGCCTCCACCATATTCTGCATTTCCTGCGGTAGTTGTTGATGATGATGCCCCTTGTCCTCCAAGTGCGGTTGCACTTGAAGCCCCTGGTTGTCCACCATTAATTAATGTCGTTACATTTGATGACTGAGCACCTGAACTTGCGGTTCCTGCTCCGCCACCACCATTTAAATCAGTACCTGTTGTTATAGTTCCAGCACCACCTCCTCCACCGCCAAACCCGCTTAATAATTTTGAACCAGAACTAAATGTTGAGGTTCCTCCACCCCCACCACTTCCACCATTACCTGATGATGTTGCACCACTACCTGATAACCCACTACTACCTACAACCACAGTTTCAGTTGCATTCAAATCGGATGATGTATATAATCTTTGAGCGAACGCTCCACCACCTCCTCCTGTTCCACCAAATCTTAATGTACCTGAAGCGGCCGTTGCTCCACCACCTCCTCCACCTCCAGCACCAACACAAACCACATATACAAATTTGCAACCTGTAGGTTTTGTCCAAGTACCATTTGATGTGAATGTTTGAACATCACTCGCTTCGTTTATAATATTGTTAACTGCCATAATTTAATTTTTTTACCAAGAATAAATTCTTAATTCTCCTCTACCACCGGAACCTCCTGTTCCTCCTGTTCCTGTACTTACGGCAAATCCTCCTCCTCCACCTCCACCTCCAGGGTTACCACCATTTCCTCCGTTGGCACCATTTGCACCAACTCCACTATTGAAGACAGGACCTCCACCTCCTCCACCACCATCACCACATCTTGTACCTGAACTTCTTGAAGTTCCACTTGTTCCGGCAACGGCAGGATTACTTGTTCCAAATGCACCTCCACCACCTGCGGTATAAGAACCTGATGTACCGCCAGCACTTCCATCTTGGTTTACAGAACCATTTGAATTAGCTCCCATACCTCCTCCGGCACCTCCATACATTGAACTTCCCCCATTTGCCGCGCCACCTGCTGAACTTGCCGTACCTCCAGCACCTCCACCATACTCGGCATTTCCAACAATCGGACCTGTAGTATTACTATAAGCACCTTGTCCTGCAATTGCGCTATTAGTTGATGCAACACCGGGAGTTCCGCCATTAGCCAATGCGCCAGCACCTCCAGTTCCACCTCCACCTCCTGAGTTTATAAATGAGCCATTTATGGCACCACCACCACCATTACCTCCACCATAAGCGGTTAAATATATTGTTGCTCCTGAACCAAATGTTGTATTTCCTCCCACTGCTCCGTTTGAACCTATCGCGGTAGTGCCCCCAAGTCCTCCTGTTCCTCCTGATGCAACAAAAATAGGGACTGTTGCTGGTAAGTCAGATGCTGTAAACATTTTTGATGAAATTGCTCCACCTCCACCGCCAGCACCACCTTTAGTATTAGTATTTACAACTCTTGAACCTCCACCGCCAGCACCTCCACCCGCGCCTATACATACCACATAGACAAATTTACAACCCGTAGGTTTTGTCCAAGTAGCATATCCAATACTTGTATATACTTGAACATCTGTAACTTCATTTATTGCATTAATAATTGCCATATAATATTTTTTTTACCAAGAATAAACTCTCACTTCACCTCTACCTCCATTACCTCCAGAACCAGCCAAACTATTAGGCTGAGTCGCCGCTCCACCACCTCCTCCACCACCACCAGGTGCACCACCTCTACCACCATTTCCACCTGCACTACCGGTTACATTATTTGCACCACCACCTCCGCCACCACCACCACATATTCCACCGCCACCATCAGAACCCGATGTACCAGACGTTACTGTGGCACCAGAACCATTAACACCAGCTGCGGCGCCCGTCCCTACAAGATATGTACCTGATAGACCTCCATTACTAGGGGTACTGGTAAATACATTTGAGGCATTTATTCCACCACCATTACCACCGCCACTACCACCATATATTGAACCACCACCACCTGTAGTTCTACCAGCTCCACCTCCACCACCGTATTCGGCAACACCACCTGCGGCATTAACTGTTGAGTTCGCTCCTTGGCCACCAACTGCTGTTGCGGTTGAAGCCCCTGGTAAACCACCTGAAACAGTAGATGTTGTTCCAATTGTACCAATGCTTGCGGTTCCACCACCACCACCTCCACTACCACTCCCTGATGATGTGCCCAAATATCCTCCTCCACCACCAAAAGCGGTTAATATTGTTGTACCTGAACTAAATATTGAGTTTCCTCCGGATGTCCCTAATGAGCCATTTCCTGAACTTCCAATTGCACCAGTACCACCACTGCCAACAATTACAGTTTCAGATGAAGACAAATCTGATGCGGTATATAACTTATAGGCTATAGCACCACCTCCCCCACCACTACCACAATTCCTTGTTGAGGTTGGACCTCCTGCACCACCACTACCTGCGCCACCTCCACCACCTATACAAACTACATATACAAATTTACATCCAGTTGGTTTTGTCCAAGTGTTTGTTCCACCTGTATAAATCTGAACGTCCGTAACTTCGTTTATACTATTAATAATTCCTGACATAAATTAATTATAAAATATATTTCCTATTGCTGATGTAACGACAAACGCCGTATTGGCACTCGTACATAATAGTTTAACACAATCATACTGTGATGTTGCCGATAAATATCCTCCCGTACCTGTTGTTGTACCAGTTATACCAAACTTTATAAATTGGTTTGCGTTTTGTGATATTCTCCATAAACCTGTTCCTGTTCCAACTACCTCAACTATGGAACCGAATGCCGCAGTTGATGGTAATGTTATTGTCGTTAATGTTGTTGCCGTTCCGACATATCCATTACTAACAGATGCTGATTGTGTTGTTGTTGCGTTATTCCAAGTTAAACCACCAATTGAAGATGTTAATAATGTATGAATTACACCCGTTCCATCTACGGTTAATAATGATGTATCTGAAGCGCTTTGTAATCCCACAAATTTAACTGGGTCAGTTGCTGCGGATACTGTTAATGTATTTGCCGTTACACCACCCGTGAAGTTTGTTGCCCCACTTACAGTTCCACCCGTAAATGCCGTTGCGGTACTTGTACTAAAACCTGTAATGGTTGTTCCATTTATAGAACCGCTACCGCTTAAGGTTATTGTTCCGTTTGAATATGAACCACCTGTAACGGCATTGATAGTTCCCGCAGTATATGTATTTCCATCTGTTCTTGTGAATGTTAATATACCTGTGGAATTATTATATGTTCCACCTGTTGTATAGTTAGGAGTGCCAGCACCAAATGTTGTTGTTGCATATGAATAATATTGAGAACCTTCGGTTGCTAATGTTAAGGTATGTGTTGCGGTGTTTGTATTAACCCCTTTAACAACAACTAAAATTCTATCACTTGTATTTA
>Ga0214919_10000094_pt1 | contig 134819 bp, 133 predicted proteins | sample LL1503_MetaG_FD_177994 | JGI IMG/M metagenome (GOLD analysis project Ga0214919, IMG submission 177994) | Freshwater microbial communities from Lake Lanier, Atlanta, Georgia, United States - LL-1503 | ecosystem: Environmental > Aquatic > Freshwater > Lake | place: USA: Georgia | collected...
AGAGGATTGAAAGATATTCTTATAGCCTGTAGTGATAATTTGACTGGAATGAGTGAAGCTATATCTGCCGTATATCCCGAAACTGAACATCAGTTGTGTATCGTCCATCAAATTAGGAGCAGCTTAGCATACGTGAGCTATAAAAAGATAGGAAGAAAGTTGCTGCGATTTAACGTTAGTATATGGCTCTGTTACGGAAGATGAAGCCCTAAGTGCCTTATCTGATTTTGATCTGAAGTGGCTAGAAATTTACACACTTAGTGGGACAGAGCCCAAAAACTATTTTACTTCCGTTGTAACAGATAAAGGAGCTTGACCTTCAATTTTCACTTCAATCTCGAACTTATCTCCTACGTTTAAAGACTTCTTTAAATCAAAAAGCATGATATGAGTAGCTCCCGGCATAAGTTCTATAGAGGTTTTAGCTGGTACTACTATTTTGTCGATAGATGTCATCCTACTAACCCCTTTTTCATCTACAAAACTCTTGTGCAGTTCCACATTATTGGCAATCGTTGAAGCTGAAGCACCAATTATCACAATATCTTTATCAGTAGGATTACTAATTTTCATATAGGCTGCTGAATTGTTATTTGGCGACATGGATTTTCTTGCCCACGCATCAGTAATTGCAATTTCTTTAACCTCGTTTGGTGTAGAAGGAGATGAGGGCGCAGTTACGCCTGGATTCTCTACATTAGCATTGGCAGTACTTTGCCCACTTGCCTCAGCATTAAAAACATAAGAAATAATAACAGAAATCGCACTGACTGTAAGAATATTCTTTTTCATATAAACCCTTTGTTATATATCGTTAAATTGTGATTTAAACTCACTAAGACAAGTGTTACATACCAAATCTTGAATATCAATAATTCTTTGGCACTTCATATCATTTGCTTTTTTATATGTGCCTTTTTGATATAGAAAAAATCAGTATAACTATTAAATTCAAGCACGCCTGAACTCAATTACCCGGCTATGCCCTGACAAATCTTTAGAAATTACGATTTCAGTAAATAGGTACCCTTTCAGTATATTAATTACAGCTTCAGATTGGTTAAAACCGATTTCTAAAAATATTTTATTTTCACTTTTTAAAAAATTATTTAATCCGGAGATAATTTTTTTATAATTAATTAAGCCATTCTCATTAGCAAAAAGTGCAGATTCCGGTTCATATAATATAGTTTCCTGTGCCATATATGTTTTATTATCTGGAGAAATGTATGGTGGATTGCTGATAATAAAATCAAACTTCTTCTCAGGTAAATTTGAATACCAGTCACTTTTGATAAACTGGATTTGGATAATAGTACCGTTGAATTTAGCGTTCTCAGCAGCCAGCATAAGTGCTTCATCTGATATATCAGTAGCAACGATTTTAGCTTGTGGAATAAGAGCTGCAAGCGTAACAGCTATTGCTCCGCTACCTGTCCCCAGATCTAATATTGTAACTTCTTTACCAGCAAAGTTTTCTTGATACTCTAAAACCACCCTATCAATAATCAGTTCAGTTTCCGGCCTTGGAATCAGAACCTGTTTATTTACTACAAAATCTCTACCATAAAACTCTTTCTTTCCTACTATATAAGCTATAGGTTCTAGCACTTTCCGGCGTTTTATATATTGATAAAAGGCTGACTCTTCTTCTTGAGAGATTGGTTCGTTATACCTGATCAACAAGTCTTCTTGAGTTGTTTTTAATACACTAGCTAGTAAAATTCTTGCTTCTAATTGTTTTGACGTGAAATCTTCAAGTTCCAGGATTCCCCAGGCTAAAGCTTCTCTTACTAACATAATTACTTTATAACCATCATTTTTGTATTTATAATATTTTATTCATCTTTAAATGGGGTATAGAATCTTCCTCAAAATAATCTCCTTGAGCTTCATAGCCATTTTTTAAATAAAACTCTATTGCTGTAGCACGTGCATGGCAGTAAAGTTTTTTAAAACCATTTTTCTTTACCACATCTTCACAAAATATCATCATTCTTGAACCAATTCCATTATTGGTCAAATCTTCTTTGACTACAACACGCTGCATTTTACAATTTTGACCTTTCGGTACTAATACAGCAGTAGCAATTAATTCTAAACCATTAAGGCCAATAATTTGAATATGCTCTTTTTCTGCGAATAATTCAGATTCAGAAAAACTCAACCCTATAGGTTTACGCAAAATGCGTTCCCTTAAAGCAACTGCCTTTTTATATTCAGGGCTGCCATATTCTATAATTTTAAAGTTGATCTCTAAAAGCATAGTTTGCATAATAAAAACAGTTTTTATCAGTTTAATAACAATCGTAACACCATCAAGTAAATGGTTTTAATAATCGACTTTTAAAAAATACAATCCTTCGGCAGGAGCAGTAGGAGCTCCCCTTGACCTATTTCTCTGCTCAAGTATTTCTTTCATTTTTTCCGGGGGCCAAATACCCTTTCCTACCTGTAACAGATTACCGACTATATTTCGTACCATGTGATGAAGAAATGAAATAGCAGAAACATAAATTTCTATATTCTCCCCTTCTCGAGTAATTTCGATATTTGAAATGGTTTTTACAGGGGAACTAGACTGACACTGAGCTGCTCGAAAAGAACTAAAATCATGTTTACCTATTAAATATGATGCAGCCTCTCTCATCAACTCTACGTCGAGCGGTTCTCTTACCCAATATTGCAAACCGGCATTAATAATATTAACCGACGGCCGGTTAATAATTTTATAGACATAATACCTTTGTTTAGCAGAGAAACGAGCATTAAAATCTAGGTCCACTAATCTACAATCTGTAACCCCTACTTTATAAGGCCTACAAAAATGATTAATAGAATGCATTACTCTTCGCGGCTCATAAAAAGTAGCTAAATCAAAACTACCCACCTGTCCATACGCATTTACACCGGCATCGGTCCTGCCTGCAGCGGTAACTAAAACACTTTCCTTACTAAATTTAAAAATTGCCTCTTCAATTAACTGTTGGAGGGATAAAGCCTCTGCTTGCCTTTGCCAGCCACAAAAACCGGCACCTAAATATTCAAGAGTAATTTTATATCTAAATTTATTGCCCACAGGATAGATATTATTTTGTTTATTATCCATTATAAGCTATATGGCCTTATAAGACGAGATGCTGAACTAGATTTATATAAGTCTAGTTCAGCTTATATTGAAATTGCGTTATTGCTTAGCTTTTTGCTACCGCTGCTACTTCATCGGCAAAGTTTATCACTTCTTTTTCAATACCTTCACCCAGTTCAAATCTTGCATAACTTGCAAGCACGACAGGTGCGCCAAGTTCTTTCGAAGCGTTTTCAACTACTTCAGTAATTTTTGATTTACCATCAATAACAAAAATCTGATCAAGCAAAACTATTTCTTCTAAAAATTTACGGATTCTCCCCTCGATCATTTTTTCAATTATGTTATCCGGCTTTCCTGAGGCTCTGGATTGCTCGGTAAATATATCCTTTTCTCTTTGAATTAAAGCTGGATCAACAGACTCTTTATTTAAACATACCGGCTTTGCCGCTGCTACGTGCATTGCTATTTGCTTGCCAAGAGCCATCAACTTATCTTTATCGCCTGTTGATTCTAAGGCTACCAACACTGAAATTTTGCCCATACCGTCTGCTGTAGCATTATGTACGTAAGAAGCAATAACACCATCTTTTATTTTAAGTGTTTGCATGCGGCGCAAACTAAGGTTTTCACCAATAGTTGCGATATTCTCTATTATTAAGTCTTCTACAGTTTTACCGTTTTCAATAATTGTCGATTTTAATTGTTCAATGGTGGAACAATTAATCGCTTTTTGAGCAATTTTTCTAACTAAATTCTGAAAAGTTTCATTTCTTGAAACAAAGTCTGTTTCAGAATTAACCTCTATGACTGCGGCCATGTTGCCATTTACTTCTAGGGCGGTTAAACCTTCCGATGCTACTCTGCCTGCTTTTTTTGCGGCAGCAGCTAAGCCCTTAGTTCTAAGCCAATCGACAGCTGCTTCGAAATCACCTGACGTTTCGACTAGGGCTTTTTTGCAGTCCATCATTCCTGCACCTGTTTTTTCCCTCAAATCTTTTACTAATGATGCTGATACACTCATTATATTCCTCTCGAAAAATATTTAAAATTATTGTGCTACCGAATCACTCGCTGTAGCTTTGCTTTTTGTGGTTTTTGCGACTGCTGTTTTAGTTATTACTGCTTTTTTTGCAGAGGGGGTAGGTTTTCCCACCTCATTTGAGTTGCTTTCTTCTGTAGCCTTTACCTCTACAACAATATCTTTAGATGCAGCTTTTGCTTTAGAAACCTTGGCAGTTTTTTCAATTTTTTTAACTCCTTCCAAACCTTTCTCTGATTTTGCTGCAAGAGAAGCTCCCACATCTACTCCAGAATTCTTGAGAGAATCCTGTATTCCAGCTAACGCAGCATCAGCAAATAAACTGCAATATAGCCTGATTGACCTTATGGCATCATCATTACCGGGTATTGGGAAATCGATATTATCAGGGTCGGAATTGCTATCTACTACTGCAACTATCGGAATATTTAATTTTACAGCTTCTTTTATAGCTAAATGCTCTTTATTTGTATCAATAATTACAACCAGATCAGGACGGCCGCCAATATTTCTGATACCAAAAAATGACCTAACCAACTTTTCTTTTTTACGTGTTAAGTCTAAAAGCTCCTTTTTTGTATAGTTGACCAGCTCTTCCGTATTACCAAGAGTTTTTTCAATGCTATCTAGTTTTTTTATTGACCTTGAAATGGTACTCCAATTAGTTAAAATTCCACCAAGCCATCTGTGATTAATATAATATTGATCACATTTCTGGGCATACTCAGCTATTAGTTCCGTAGCTTGCACTTTACTACTTACAAATAGTACCTTACCATTATTTTTTACTGTTTCATAAATTTTCTTTAAAGCGATTTGTAGTAAAGGTACAGTTTGTTGTAAATCAATTATATGCACGTTATCTTTTATTCCGTAAATATACGGCTCCATTTTAGGATTCCAGCGGGAAGCTTTATGACCAAAATGTATACCAGCATCTAGCAAATCGCTAACGCTTACTTTAGGTAAGTTAGACATTATATTTTATCTCCAATATTGTTAGTTTAAACCTCCGTATCAGCTATAGACCCCAAATAATTTTGGACTAACAAAGCATTCATGATACGTGTGAATTCTTAAAAGTTTAAGATAGCATAATTCCACTAATGGGCAGCTATCCGAGGCCAGTATTTCTACCAACACCGCTGTAATATACATTACCTTATAACTCTGTTCAAGAAGATTTTATTCGTACCTTTAAGTTCAGATAACTGCTATTAAATATCTAAAGAGCCGTATCTTGTAATTTTAGCTAAAATGCTTTATTCTTGTTAGCAATTCAATATTTTGAGTATTTTAAGATGCTGGAAGAAATAGTAATTTCTGCAAAAAAAGCCATAGAATGCGCTGAAAACTCAGATAATTTACAGCAAATCAAAGTTCTATATCTTGGTAAATCCGGTTTTATAACCGAAGAAATGAAAAAATTAGGACAATTAGCTGCGGATGATAGAAAAGCGCTGGGACAAAAAATTAATAAAGCCAAAGAGCAGATTCAAGAATTGCTAGATAAAAGAAGCAGGATTCTAGAGGAAAAAGAATTAAATATAAGGTTCGAAAAAGAAAGAATAGACCTTACAATTCCAGCAAAACCTATTAAAAAAGGAAGCATTCACCCTATTACCCAGTGCCTTGAAGAATTGATTCAAGTATTTTCTCAATATGGATTCGAGGTCAAAGACGGTCCAGACATAGAAGATGATTGGTATAATTTTACTGCTCTAAACATCGATGAAGATCACCCCGCCAGGCAAATGCACGATACTTTTTATTTAAAAAAAACATCTGATAAAACAAAACTTCTTAGAACCCAAACCTCTCCTATTCAGATAAGAACGATGCACAGTGGCAAACCTCCCTTTCGTTTTATAGCTCCTGGCAGAGTTTATCGGGCAGATTGGGATATGACCCACACACCAATGTTTCATCAAATCGAAGGATTAGTGATAGATAAAAACATTCACATGGGTCACTTAAAATATGTAATTATCGATTTTATTAGAAGTTTTTTTGAAAATGCCGATATTGAAGTTCAATTTAGGCCAAGTTTTTTTCCTTTTACCGAACCCTCCGCTGAGGTTGATATCAGAATGGATAAGAATAATAAATGGCTTGAAGTACTCGGTTGCGGAATGGTACATCCAAAAGTTTTAGAAAATGTTGGCATTAACCCAAAAGAATATCAAGGTTTTGCTTTTGGTCTGGGACTCGACCGTTTTGCAATGCTAAAATACGGTATAAAAGATTTAAGGCAGTTTTTTGAAGGAGATATTAGATGGTTAAACCATTATAATTTTGCAGCACTTGATATTCCAACACTTGCAGGAGGTTTAACCAGATGAAATTTACCTTATCGTGGCTTAAAACCTTTCTTGACACTAAGGCAACTATCGAAGAGCTAACCAAGAGCTTAACCATGCTTGGTTTAGAAGTAGAAGAAATTATTGATAGGAAGTCAGAACTTGAAAAGTTTGAAGTAGCACAAATTTTAGAAACTACTCCCCATCCAGATGCAGATAAGTTAAAGGTGTGTAAAGTTAAAACTGCCTCAGATATTCTTAGCATAGTATGCGGGGCTTCTAATGCTAGAAGCGGAATTAAAGTAGTCCTTGCAAAAATCGGCACAACTATTCCAAACAGTAATTTTAAGATAAAGCAATCAAAGATCCGTGGTGTAGATAGTTCTGGCATGTTATGTTCAAGAGAAGAACTAAACATAAAAGGTGATTCATCTGGGATAATAGAACTACCCGAAGAGGCACAGATAGGAGACAAAATTGCAAAGTATTTTGGCCTTGATGATCCAGTAATCCATATTAATGTAACGCCAAATAGAGCTGATAGCCTTGGAGTTTACGGTATCGCACGAGACTTAGCTGCTGCTGGGGTAGGCATTTTAAAGAAGCTGGAAATTCCAGAAATCAAAGAAAGTTTTTCCTCAAATGTTGGTGTTCATATTTTAAATCAGGAAGCATGCCCCCTATTTGCAATTTATGAACTTAAAAATCTTCAAAATATAGAAAGCCCGAGGTGGTTAAGAGAGCATCTTGAAAATATTGGGGTGGGGTCTATTTCCGCTATAGTTGATGTTACAAATTATATAGCATATTCTTTCGGCCAACCGATGCATGCTTATGATGCGGATAAAATAAAAGGAAATTTGACCGTCGAGAGTTTGAAATCCCACGAAAAAATTGTTGCTTTGAACGATAAAGAATACGAACTAAGTAATGACGATATAGTAATAAAAGATGATCATGAAATACACTGCCTTGCTGGAATAATTGGCAGTAAGAATAGTGCTTGTAATCAAAATACTACTAGAATTTTGCTTGAAGCTGCTTGTTTTAATAGCAAATATATTGCTCGCACCGGTAGAAAATTGATGATTGATACAGATTCGCGCTATCGTTTCGAGAGACATGTAGACAAAGAGTTTACTTTAAAAGCTTTAAATTACGCTGCACATTTAATATTAGCAATTTGCGGAGGCGAAGTTTCTGCTCTTAAAATGGCAGGTAGTGATAAAGTACCAGTTAGAACCATTGATTTTCCTATTGATTTTTTTGTTTCCAGAACTGGTTTCAATTTAAGCACAGAAGAAATTATATCTATTTTGGAAAAGCTTGGATTTAACTGTAAAAATGAAAAAGAAACAATCCAAATTACTATTCCATCTTGGCGTTATGACGTCTCGATTAAAGAAGATATAGTAGAAGAAATTGTTAGGATATACGGTTATGATAAAATCCCTGTTACCCCCCTTCCCGGTAGTAATGTTCAAAAAATCATTAACCGGCAGCAAAAAAGGTTAATGGATATAAAAAGGTTGCTTGCAAGTAGTGGTTATACTGAAGTAGTAAGTTGGTCTTTCATGGACAGTAAAAAGGCTAAATTATTCTCTGGAATAAAAGAAGAATTAATAATACAAAACCCTATTAGTGCAGAGCTTGATTACATGAGACCGTCAATATTGCCTAATTTGCTAAAAATTGCCTGCAATAATATTAATCGATCCTATAAAGATTTAAGTTTATTTGAATTAGGGCCAATTTTTCGTGAGGCAGAGAATATTAACCCTATTCAATCTGTAGCTGCTATCAGGATCGGCTCTAATTTACCAAAAAACTGCCATACCCCCCTTCAAAACGTCAATATTTTTGATCTAAAGTCAGATCTGGAAGCTATTTTTGCTTACTTTGGGCTTGACCTAGATAAGTGCCAGATTAAAAGCGAAGCACCAGATTATTACCACCCAACACGTTCAGGTACTGTCGCTCTTGGTAAAAACATTCTGGCTTATTTTGGGCAGCTTCACCCATCTATATTAAAAATATTTGATATTGAATACGATGTAATGGCCTTTGAACTTGAATTGTCGCAATTACCGATTACTAAAGAAAAATTTGGTAAAAGACATGAATTAAAGATTTCCGATTATCAACCAGTAACTCGGGATTATGCTTTTATTATTGATGAATCGCAAAAGATCGGTGAAATCCTGAACTTTATTAAAAATACGGATAAAAATTTGATTAGGAACGTTAATTTGTTCGATATTTATAGCGGGGAAAAAATAGAGAAAGGTAAAAAATCCATTGCAATTTCGGTAACAATGCAGGACGATAATAAAACACTAACTGAAAAAGATATTAGTGATGTTAGCAAACTTATCATTGAAGGAGCGAGAACCAAATTTAGTGCTTATCTCAGGGAAGAGTAAAAATTTTTCTGAAGTTTTTGTGGGCACTAATTGCAACAGCCCTGTAGGTAAATGTTTTATTGCTTGGGCTATTTCCGATAATTCTAGGGTATTAATCTGCTTTTTAGCATTTACGGAAGATACCACCAATTTAATTACTGCTAATTCTGCTTTAAAGAAACTTCTACCTGATACTTGCTTTAAAGAAAGTAATAAAGAAGCAGTAAAGCTAATTTCCAAAATTTTTGATAAGAAAGATAAAACTCAAATTCATTTACTAATAAAGGGGACAGAATTCCAAGAAAAAATCTGGCACGCCCTAACTGAAATAGATTTTGGCACGGCCATTTGCTATGAGGAACTCGCAAAGCGCATCGGTAATAAGAATTCTACCAGGGCTGTTGCCTCAGCAGTAGCTAGAAATAATATTTCCTATTTAATTCCTTGCCATAGGGTAATTAGGAAATCAGGAGAAATTAATAAATATCGCTGGGGGCAGGAAATAAAGAAAAAATTGCTTGCCTGGGAAAGTAAAGCAGCACAATGAAAAAACTTCCTGCAGAAAGGGTAGAACTTCTAAATACTGGCCACGTAGAATCGAGGAATTTAATGGAGTTCCCGGTTTTAGATCCAGAGCTCATATTAAAAAATAATTTTCCTGATTTTAATTATGTTAAACCGGCTGGCAGCATCGGTATAGTGCGAAAACTGGAACATATTTACGCAAAGCGTAATGGAATCTATTGTCAAGTACAAAGTCTTGAGCGGTGCATCGCTGATTTGCTTCCCTCTGCTTGCTAAAGAGGATAGTTTCATTTGGAAAGCCTTGGGATTCGGTGATCCCTCTTTCTGCCCACTAACATCTTTCTCTTGTCGCGCCCCTTCCCTCCATGAGCATTACCTCACTTCCTCAGTACTATGAGCGCATCTGACTCCCCAGCTACCTTTGTTACTGCTTGCTGTACTTTGCATATAACTACCTAAATTATAAATTATAGGAGCGGCTGAGATCTCCCAGATTCCTCGGCTTAACAATTTAATATATGCCGACTACGCATACCCCGCCAGAAGATACTATACTCACTACATAGCTTAGCATCCTGTTACTTTCCACATCATAGACAGTGTCAGCTTCTGGGGGATCAACGAAGTTCTCGAAACTCTCTTGTAGTTCACTTTCGTTTCGGCCTATATTCGCCTTGTTTACGCTTCACCTAAGCATTGCTACCTTCGGCGCAAAACTCAGTTCCGGTCGGTTAGTTAGGCCTTCTCCGGGAAGGAATTCCACCTTCTTGTTAAACCAGGCTTCTCCTGGCGTACTTATCGCATTGGTTGTATAAATTATCCGCCTAATAACCTCACGGTACTGTAAAAAACCTACCAGATTTCCCCAATTATTCTGCTAGGATTTTGCTATGTGGGGATACTCTTTTCCCTACTTCAGATCAAAATCAGATAAGGCGCTTAGAGCTTCATCTTCTTGGCAATAGTTTTTAATTGAAATTGGATGAAGGAAGACTATTATTTAACGTGTAAAGAGTATTTCCTATTTAACATGAACCGATCACAAAAAACCTACTTGCCTTTTAATATGCTTATCTGCAAAACAGAGGCATTACCTAAAGCTCTTTAGAATGTAATATTTATAACTTATTAAGTAACAGATCAATTTTAGCAGCATTTTCAAAAGCCTGATCATAGTGGAATCTAATTTCAGGAGAATATTTTAAATTTATTTCTTTTGTTACGTATTGCCTAATAATATATTTTGATTCTTCTAACGCTTCTAGAATCTCATCTCTTGATAAGTTTGTATTAAAGGGTAAAAAATAACAATTAGCAACTTTTAAATCGGCAGAGATATTAACCTTGGTAATAGTCAAAGGCATAGGAATAAGCCTTATATCTACCCTCTTCCCTTTCATAAGACAGTCAATCACAGCAGCCCCAATTAACTGAGAGACTTTTAGCTGCCGTTGTGACTGGTATTTTTCCCGATCTTTAAGCTTAAAGTTGCTTTTGCTCTTCAACAATTTCAAATACCTCTACCAAATCACCAACCTTAATGTCATCATATTTTTCAAAGGCGATACCGCATTCAAAACCTTCCTGCACCTCTTTTACATCTTCTTTAAAACGCTTCAAGGTTTTAAGTTTGCCTTCGTGGATAACTATATCATTACGAAGCAACCTAACACCTGCACCTCTTTTTATAATACCTTTAGTTACATAACTGCCAGCAACTTTACCTACTTTAGAGACATTAAACACTTCACGTATCTCAACAGAACCAATATAAATTTCACGAATTACAGGCGATAGCATGCCGCTCATGATAGCTTTGATATCATCAATTAAATTATATATTATTGAATAATATCTAATATCAACTTTGTTTTTTTCAGCATCAGTCCTGGCTGCTGTATTTGATCTAACATTAAACCCAAGAATTATCGCTCCAGTTGCTTTAGAAAGTGTAACATCAGACTCAGTAATAGCTCCGACTCCTTGGTGAATGATTTTTAATTTTACTTCGTCACTAACAATTTTATTTAAGCTGCCAATTATGGCTTCAATTGAACCATGTACATCACCTTTAATAATTATTGGCAGTTCTTTGATCTTACCCTCGCCGGAGGCTTTTTGGAACAAATCTTCTAGACTAGTTTTTGAGGCAGTAACCTTATTTTCTTTTGACTTTCGCATCCTATATTCTGTAATATCTCTAGCCTGTTTTTCCGTCATAACGACATTAAATAAATCTCCAGCTAAAGGAGCAACATTTAGACCAAAAATTTCAACTACATAGGAGGGAAGAGCCTCTAAAACAGTCCTGCCTTTGTCATTATTCATTTTCTTAATACGACCGTAAGTTGTTCCCGCCACTAACAGATCGCCGTTTTTTAAAGTACCACGTTGAACTAAAATACTTGCAATTACCCCTTGCCCTTTATCTATTTTTGACTCAATTACTACACCAGAAGCTATAGTATTAGGATTTGCTTTCAGATCCTCCATTTCTGCAACTAGTAAAATCGCTTCCTCAAGCTTGTCAAGGTTCTTTTTTTCTTTAGCAGATACTGGCACTACTACTACATCACCACCAAGATCCTCAGGAACTAACTCATGCTGCAGTAACTCATTTTTAACTTTTTCAATATTTGCTTCTGGTTTATCAATCTTATTAATTGCTACTATTATAGGAACACCGGCAGCTTTCGCATGGCTTATTGCCTCAATTGTTTGAGTTTTAATTCCATCATCCGCTGCAACTACTAACACTACAATATCAGTAACTTTTGCTCCTCTTGTTCGCATTTCAGTAAAAGCTTCATGACCCGGGGTGTCAATAAAAGTAATCATCCTATTATCAGACATTTTGACGCTATAAGCCCCTATGTGCTGGGTTATGCCGCCTGCTTCACCCGCTGCTACATCAGTGGATTTTAAAGCGTCTAAAAGTGATGTTTTACCATGATCGACGTGTCCCATTACTGTAACTATAGGAGCTCTTGGCTTTAGATATTCAGGTTTGTCTTCTTCACTATTAAGAATATTTTCTACGTCTGACTCTTGTACTCTTTTAACAGAGTGACCAAAACTAGTAACAACAAGGTCAGCAGTATCGGCATCAATTGACTGATTCGCTGTTGCCATGACACCTAATTTCATTAACTCACGTATAACGTCGGTGACCCTTTCCGTCATTCTATTGGATAATTCAGATACAGTAATAACTTCTGGTATAACCACTTCTCTATAAACTTTATCCTGTTTTTTACCATCTAAGTTATCACTCTTGCGCCTTTGTTTTGCCTTAGCACGTTGTATAGAGGCTAAACTTCTTGTTTTAGCTGGAATATCACCGGAATCTTCACTTAGCATATTGAAGATATCAGATTTCTTAATTTTTTTAGGTTCGATAGCTTTCTGTTTTATTAGAGCTTTAGCATCTTCTAATTTTTTCCTTTCGAACTCTTCCTCTTCTTGAAGAAGCTTTTGCTTATTAGCTTTTAATTCTAAATCATTTTTATCAGCTCTACTAGTATTAGGTTCAAGACCTAAAGATGTAATGTGTTCCGATGCGGATAGATTATCCGGTTCTTTTTCGACTTGCATAGACTGATTCATTTCAACAATCTTTGAAAGCGTACTAATTTTACTATCATCAAGTTTATCCTCTTCACGCGCTTTTTGAAGTACAGATAGTCTTCTACTTACTTGTAAGTGATCTGTAGGAATATTTTCTCTATCGTCCCTAATATTAACCTCAGAAGCAACTGCTTTACCACGTTTAACTTCTACCACGACAGTAGCCCCCGAAGAACCCATAGTTCTAGACAAATTTCTAGGATGAACAGTTTTCCCTAAAGTCAGCTTTGAGCCCCCAAGAGTTAGCTTTTTTGTTGTTTTGTCTTCTATATCTTTATTATCTGTCATGTTACAATTTAAATGCTTTATATTTTTTGCGTAAAATAAACTACTTAGTTATCTTGCCATGCGCCAAATTTTGCTTCACAGCAGTATTTCACAGCTTATTTATTTTGTGCCTGAGCGAAACTAATTAATTCCTCTATATCCTTCGTATTTATATGATCTTCTGGTACAATATTTCTAAATTCTTCAACTGACATCTCTCCAAGATCTTCAATAGTTTTTACTCCATACTCGGCTAATTTTAATATATATTCAGGAGCAAGGTCAAGAGCATCTACCAATTCTTGCTCGACTCCAAGCTGCTCGAGATTAGTAATAATTTTTTCATTTTGGCTTTCAATATATTTTATAGCACGATTTTTTAGGTCTTTTACCAATTTTGGATCAAATCCTTGTATGGATTCAAGAATTGCATTATCGGTACTGGCAATCTGATCTATAGTCGTAAAACCTTCTGCTGATAGTAGCTGAGCTAAAACTTCTTCTACATCAAGGCCTTTGATAAACAATTCTGTAGTATTAGTAAATTCTTCGGTCCGTCTTTTTGATTCTTGTTCTTCAGTCATCACATCAATTGCCCAACCGGTAATTTTAGATGCAAGTCGTACATTTTGACCGCGCCTGCCAATAGCAAGACTGAGTTGATCATCCGGCACTACTATCTCGACTTTCCTTTTATCTTCATCGAAAACAATTTTTGAAATTTGGGCCGGAGTCATTGAATTAATTACAAATTGAGCTATATTTTTATCCCATAGTATTACATCAATTTTCTCTCCGTTTAATTCGTTAGTAATTGCACGAACTCTGTTTCCCCTTACCCCAACACAAGATCCAACAGGATCAACACTAACATCAGCAGCAAATACTGCAATTTTTGCTTTAGAACCGGGCTCCCTGGCAATAGCTTTTATTTCAATAATATGGTCGTATATTTCAGGCACTTCCATTTCAAATAGTTTTTCAAGGAATTTATTGTTCGTTCTTGACAGGAATATCTGAGGACCTTTCATTTCGGGTCTGACATCAAGGACAAACGCTTTGATCCTATCATTGATTTTAAAGACTTCTCCCCTTATTTGTTGATCTCTTCCAAGTATTGCTTCTGCTCTTCCCACATCAACAATAATATTGCCAAATTCTATTCTTTTAACCGTCCCGTTTAAAATATCACCTTTACGATCTTTATAATCTTCGTATTGACGTAAACGTTCTGCTTCTCCGACCTTTTGCACTATTACTTGTTTCGCTGTTTGGGCTGCAACCCTACCCAAATCAATTGGAGGTAATTTTTCTAAAACTTCTTCATCAATTTTAATGTCAGGCTTGATAGACATAGCATCAGAAAGGGAAATTTCTGTAAATGTGTTTTCAACTTTTTCTACTACCTTACGAACACGATATAATATAATTTCACCGGTATTGTGGTTAATTTCGGCCTTGATATTATGTTCATGACCATACTTTTTACGTCCTGCCACTTGAACAGCTTGTTCCATAGCATCGATTAAATTTGCTCTTGGTATTCCACGTTCTCTGGATACTGCTTCAACTATTTGCAGGATTTCTGCATTACCTACGTTACTCATTCCGATAATTCTCCTTACTAAATATAACTAATAATTATTTATTTTATCCCTTTTAATAATTGCCTAAATTCCTCATCAGTTAAAACCAGATTAGCTCCCTTTATGTTATCATAAGCAAAAATCAATTGGACATTTTTTGATTTTATTGTTATTTCCTTTCCTTTGACTTCTATCAGTTTTCCCTTAAAACCGATTTTGCCATTATGGGGTTCTTTTAATTTTAATTTAATTTCTCTCCCTAAAAACCTTTCAAAATCTTGTAGTTTAACTAATGGTCGCTCTACTCCGGCCGATGCCACTTCAAGAAAATATTTATCTTTAATTATATCTTCAACATCTAAAATAGCTGAAACATTTTTACTGACTTCTCTGCAATCTTTAACTTGTACTTTATTACCGTCTTTACGATCAATGAGAATTTCAAGAACTTTTCTGCTTCCGCCTTGAAAGCTTACCTTTACAAGATCAAGACCGAGATCATCAATAACTGACTCTATTAATGGTCTAATTTTTTCTTCCATTTGCACTCAATATGCTTACAACAAAAAAGGCAGGCAAAGCCCACCTTTAAATAAAATTATTATTTAATTTCCTGAATTGTATAATAATTATTTTAACTGTTCAAGAAAATAATTTAAGCAGCTCTTTTTTGACCTGTTTTTTTTCTTTTCCTAGGAAAAGGACTTCCGGCATCGGCTTTGTAATCAAAAGGCTTATTGCTTCTTTTTCTTCCTTGTTTTCTATTAGATATTGATTGAAAAGCATCAGATGATCTTTTTTCATTCCTACTTCCTCCATTTTTTGAAGAAGATTTAAAAACTTCTCTACTAGACTGACCTTTGTTTATTAATCTATCAATAGCTTTTTTACGAATAATATCTGCTCCAGCGACAAATGATATTGCAAAACCTTTAGCTCCAGCTCTACCTGTTCTACCTATACGGTGCAGGTAATCCTCAGGACACGATGGTAAATCATAATTAAACACATATTTTATATGATCAACATCAAGGCCTCTCGCTGCAACATCTGTAGCTACTAAAATACGAGTTTTTTCTTTTCGGAAAGCATCAAGTACTTTTGTTCTTTTACCTTGGTTTAAATCACCGTGAATAGCTTCAGCTTTATGACCATTATTTTTTAGATTTCTTGCTAACTTATCTGCCCCTCTTTTAGTTTTAACAAAAACTATTATAGTTCCATCTTTTGAATTTAGTTGATTATCAAGTTCGCTATATTTGAGTTCTTCTTTGATATCAATAAATTGCTGGTCAATTTCAGGAGCAGCTTTATTAGCTTGTCCTATAGTAATTTTATGGGGGTTATTTAAATATTTATGCGACGCTTCAACTATATGATTTGGCATAGTGGCGGAAAACATCAGAACCTGACGAGTCGCCGGTAAATATTTATTTATTTGATCAATCTGCTCTTTCATCCCCATATCAAGCATTCTATCCATTTCGTCTAGGACTAAATACTTAAACTCATTAAGATTGACCGTTTTGCGAGTTAAATGATCAATTAACCTACCAGGAGTCGCAACTATCACATCAGGTTTTGTCATTAATTTTGAGACCTGTTTACCAAAAGGTTCACCTCCAATAATGGCAGCACCTGAAATTTTTATCCTCCCGGCAGTTTTGTTAAGTGCCGCACAAACTTGCACAGCTAATTCACGTGTAGGTACTAATACTAATATTTTTGCCCTTTCTTGTAAAATTTTTGTGATTGCTGGCAATAAATAAGCAAGTGTTTTCCCTGAACCGGTTTGACTAGAAGCTAGTATATCTGATCCTTGAATTGCACTTGGAATAGATTGTTTTTGTATTTCCGTGGGGATCAAAATTCCCATACGTGTTAAGTTACCTAATATCTCGGTCGGTAAGTTCATTTCATTAAAATTCATACAAATTTGCTCAAATTACATGTTAAAATTTTTGATCACTCCGCAAATATTGATTGAACCCTATTTAACAAGTAATCAAATTCTCAAGACTCTTAAGATTGTTTTTAAGGAGTCGGTTTTTAGATGCAGTCAAAAATTCAGCATAAATTATTTAATACTGAAAAATGCTTTCTGCATCAGGACAAAACAGCTTTTTTGCATTGCATATCCTATCCCATAATCCCTAATCATTAAGACTAGATTTTTATGATCACATTAACAACAAAATGCTGGTATTAAATTACGCACCTAAAAACTATAAGAAGTTTTTTTTAAGATTTGGATTTTACTACCTAAAATGTAAATAGGAAGGTAGTAAAATCTTTTTTTTGTACAGCTATTGGGATTTAATTTGAAATCCTTTAAGCAAAACCCAAGAAAGTAGCGCCATATTTCAAATAGATGTTACTTGTTTTATGACAGGATTTAGATGGGTTTGAAAGTGTTTGTGTCCGGTTTTATAGGCTCACGAGCATTAACTTAAGGTAAAAAGCTGTACTTAAACTCTAATTTGCTTATACCCGAAGATTTATAGCTGAAGTTTTTCCACCTTTTTCTTCTAAGTCAAATCTTACTTCTTGACCTTCATCTAGAGTTTTTAGTCCAGCATCTTGTACTGCTGATATATGAACAAAAACATCCTTTTTGTTTTCTGCTGATTCAATAAAACCATAACCCTTTGTAGGGTTGAACCACTTAACTTTGCCTTCCATAGTTTAATCTTCGATTTAAATTGTTAAAAACTGGTTTAAAATTTTACATTCAGTTTTAATCAATAGAACTTCTAAAAATCGAAACTAGACCGTAAATAATAATAAACTTGAAAGTGAGTGTACCTCTTTTTAAGAAGAGTGTCAATTAATATTACTTAAGGATATTTGTTGTTAACTATATTATTTTTTCTGTAATCGTAATAAATATGCCAAAAATATCTCACATTATTTCTAATGTATAATCGAGTTTATAAGTTTTGTGCATCCTTTTGGCTAAAGAGATATTATGGGTAACCATAATTATAGCTGTACCTGAATTTTCTGCTCTATCTAGGAAAAGTTCAAATACCTCTTCTGCTGTATTAGAATCCAGATTACCGGTGGGCTCATCAGCTAAAATAAGTTTTGGATTGTTAATTAGAGCACGGGCTATCGCTACGCGTTGCTGTTCACCACCTGATAATTCTCCTGGAAAATTATATAATCTACCGCCCAAACCTAATTTTCTTAATAAATCCTCAGATCTTTCGAGAGCCTGTTTTTTTTCAACTCCAGAAATTAGTAAAGGCATTGCAGCATTCTCCTGAGCGGTAAAATCACCTAATAAATGATGGTACTGGTATATAAAACCCAAATTTTCCAGTCTAATTTGGGAAGCATATTTTAAATTACATAATTTGTGGGCAGGAATATTTTCAATATAAACAGATCCGGCATCAGGAGAATCTAAAAGACCAGCAATATGAAGTAAGGTAGATTTTCCACTTCCAGAAGCCCCCACTATAGCTACCATCTGATTTTTAATAATTTGAAGATTGACATTTTTTAGAACCTCAATCGTTGATCTTCCTTGACGATAATCCTTATTAATATTTTTTAATTCTAAAATTACTTGTTTATCACTCATATCTCATCGCCTCGATCGGATTTAACCTTGCCGCTTTAAATGAGGGATAGATAGCTGCAAGTAATGAAAGAGCTAAAGATAATGAGCCAACAATAACAACATCAGAGATTCTGACAACTGACGGCAGACTATAGAGAAAATAAATAGCCGGATCAAAGATTTTGGTATCAGAAACACCCTCCAGAAATAGCCGGATATTTTCTATATTATAAGAAACGGCAAGCCCTAAAAATATACCTAAAAATGTCCCTATCACACCAATGAGCAAACCGTTAATTACGAAAATTCCCATTATTTGGCTAACGGATGCTCCCATAGTTTTAAGGATCGCAATATCCTTGGTTTTGTCTTTTACTATCATAAATAAGCTAGAGATAATATTAAAAGCTGCCACTATTATGATTAAAGAAAGAATAGTAAACATAGCCGTTCTCTCTATCTCAAGAGCTTTCAAGAATTGCTGATTACTATCTAGCCAACTTGAAACCCTAACACCAGGACCAAGTTCTTTCTGCAGTAAACTAGCATAAGCTTTGGCAAGTTCAGGGTTATCAACATTTATTTCGATTAAATTAATTTCCTCTCCAAGTGACAGAAATTTTTGGGCAGCGCTAACTGGCATAACCATAGTTGCAGAGTCATAATCATACAACCCGCTGCTAAAAATTGCTATTACAGTAAAATCCTTGGATCTGGGCATAGTACCAAACGTTGTAGAAATAACATTCGGTGAAATCAATTTGATTTTAGAACCGACCGAAACCCCTAAATTATGAGCAAGTTCTGCGCCTACTGCTAAGGCGGTAGTTCCTTCGTAACCTTCAAAACTTCCTTGAAATACATTAGTTAAGATCTCTCCTTTATTTTTTAAATCAACAAGATCTATGCCCTTAATCAGAACACCACTATTGGTTTTTGCACCTAGAGCTAAAGCCTGGCCAGAAACAATAGGAGATGTTTTTTTTACAAAATTGTGTTTTTTTATGGTTTCTAGAACGCTTGGATAATCAGCTATAGCCTTACCTATTGGCGTAACAGAAATATCACCCTTTATACCAATAATATTAGAGGTTAACTGAATATGAAAACCATTCATGACTGACATCACAACAATTAAGGCTGCCACGCCAATTGTTATACCAGCGAGTGATATTCCAGATATTATAGAGACAAATTTTTCATTTTTTTTTGCTCTAAAATATCTCAGCGCTACTATGATTGCAAATTTATCTAACATTTAGATTGTCAATTACTTCGTTAACCGCTATCTGCCAATCCATATCCTGCATTTCCCCTGTTTTTCTGTTTTTTAGCTCTACTAAATTTTGAGCCGCTTTTTTAGATCCTATGATAATTTGCCAAGGAGACCCTATTAAATCATGAGTAGCAAATTTTGAGCCAGGGCGTTCTTCAGTATCATCAAGGAGAACCTCAATATTTTGAGCTTTTAACCTGTTATATACACTATACGAAACATCATTACAGTTTTGATCATTTATGTTTAGATTAATAATCGATATTTTAAAAGGCGCAACAGAAACAGGCCAAATTATTCCCCTTTCATCATTACTAACTTCAATAATAGCTGCTACCAGCCTTGAAACCCCTATCCCGTAAGACCCCATCTGAATTGGAACTAACTGCCCTTTTTCATTATTAACAAACGCATTCATAGGTTTTGAATATTTATCACCGAAATTAAAAATATGACCGACTTCAATACCTTTTCTTACTGATAATTCTTTTTCACTTATAGAACAATTTTTTGGATCATGCTTTTCCTCAGTTGCTGCATATAATGATTTAACTAAAGAAAGATCATCTGCCAACTCTTCTTTTAAAAGATCGAATTTTTTATCATAATAAAGCGTGCTTTCACCAGTATCTGCTATAACATGAAATTCATGACTCAGACTACCGCCAATTTCACCGGTATCTGCTGCAAGCGGTATAGCCAAAAGACCAAGATCGCTAAACGTACGCATATAAGCTGTAAACATTTGATTATAAGTCTTAATCGCTCCTTCTTCATCTATATCTAGCGAGTAAGCATCTTTCATCAAAAATTCCCGTCCTCTCATGAGACCAAAACGCGGCCTTATTTCATCTCTAAACTTCCATTGAATTTGATAAAAAACTTTTGGTAAATCTTTGTAAGATTGCATCGAATGTCTTACAATATCGGTAAGAACTTCTTCGTTGGTCGGACCGAATAATAAATCATGGTCATGACGATCCTTGAATTTAAGCATTTCTTTGCCGTATGTATCAAATCTACCGGATTCAACCCATAAGTCAGCACTTTGAATACATGGCATTAGCATTTCAATAAATCCAGACGCATCCATGTTAAACCTAACAATGTTTTCTACATTTTTAAGTACTTTTATACCAAGAGGTAACCAATTATAAATTCCTGCAGCATGCTGCCGAATCATTCCGCTTTTTAACATCAAGGCATGTGATATCACCTTTGCCTCAGCAGGACTTTCCTTCAATACTGGTAAAAAAAACTCAGACTGTAACATGATATTATGTACCTAATAAATTATACTTTAAGTGGTTTTTAGAATTGCTTAATAATAGTATGAATAAAATCTAGTACCCGCTTTACCGGACATTTAAATTATTATCCCTTAACTAGCTGCCAGAATTCCCGACGGTATTCAACCTGATCTTTAAAAACCCCTGTAAAATGGGTAGACTCTAATATACTGCCACCTTTCATAGTCCCTCTTGACGTCATGCAGCTATGTGTCGCTGCTACCCTTACTGCAACTCCACGAGGCTTCAAGTATGTATCTAGGGCTTCCGCAATATTTGCAGTCATTTTTTCCTGAATTTGTAACCGTTTAGAAAATGCGTCTACCAGTCTTGCAAGTTTGCTTATTCCGACAACAAAACCATCTGGTAAATAAGCAATATCGACAAAACCAGTAAAAGGTAACATATGATGCTCACAAGAGGAACTAAAATTAATGGATCTCAGTAAAACTATATCATTAAAGTTGCTGATATCATAAAATCTGGTGTTTAGTATTTCCTCTATATTAACTTTATAACCGGAAAAAAGTTCATCATAACTCTTAATTACCCTAGAGGGAGTAGCTCGCATTCCTTCCCGGTTTGCATCCTCGCCTATATAGCGAAGCAGAGTTCTAACAGCTTCTTCTGCCTGTTGTTTTGTTGGTCTTTCCCCTATCATAACTATTTTCTGATATGTGTTATAAAATTTACAAAGCGTATAGCCTTTTAGCACAAATATAAACAAACATCAACCCGCCAATAATCGCAATTAATCCTCCTCCTCCCAGCATTCCCATATAAAACTTGGCCGCCAAGGCTATTTCCCCGTCAGGATTTTTTCGCAATATTCCATATCCTCCTGCTAGAGCAAGTCCGGCAATATGCAATAACTGACCAAAAGTAATAATAATAAGCTGAATATTAGGCCACTTAGAATAGCCGGAAAAGCTATTACCGCCGTCAATTGACTGTTTTGAGGATAGAGAAAATGCAAATAACTTCTTGCTAAGAGTTTGATCAGGTGTTGCAAAAACCGAATCACGGAAACAGAATATGTACGCAAATCCAAGAAAAGCAATGCTAATACCAACTATTGATCCATGATAATGAGCCGGTATCGATAAATTTATTCCAGAAATTAAAACACCAATTAAACCACCGGCAAAAAATACCAATATTGAGGCCATAAAGGCTATGGCAACAAAGGATAGATGATTTTTGATTCTAGTAAATTTAAAAATATCGATAATTAACACTGCCATTAATAATGTGGGTGCGATTCCTCCGCAATATTGCATATGTTTAGTAAAAAATACTGTAAACTCATATTCGGGCATTTGATAGGCTAAATGGCCATAAAAAACAAATAAACTTAAGATAAAGTTAATTATAAAAAGACTGCTATAGACTTTATAATAAATTAGTCCTTTTCCTATCCAGAGTTCAGCTAAAACCAGCCACACAAACATTACTATTTGTGTATATATAAACTGCAAGAGATGACCACCACTCCAAAATAGCAATTCATAATAATAATCAATTTCTATTGGAAAAATATTGGAGAGAGCCATAACCTCCTTATAAGACAAGGCGAAACACCCCCATACCATAATATACATTAGCGATGAGGTCAATTTTACCACAGGTAAAATTTGGGCTGTATACTTTTCCTCTTTAAGAGGAAAATCGTGAAAACTGTTTATAAAGACTAATATTGAAAAATATAAGATGGAAGAACCAAACAAGCTAAGACCAATTATGAACCAAACATTCTCAAGTATAGGTACATAATTATTCATTATTGGATTACTCTGGCCTATTAAAGGGCTAATAGTCATTAGAGCTATCCCAGCTAAAGCCAATTTGCTAAAAATATTGCTAAAATATAATCGCCGGCTTCCATAGGACCAAATTATACATGTAATCGAAAGCAACCAAGCTAATACTGATAAATTTACATGTATTACCAAAGAAGATTTAAATACGGATTTATCGCTGATTATTTGAGATAATTGAGGCGTTCTTAAAATAACTAAAACTATAGAATAGAAACCAGCAAGAGCTAGAGCCCATATGCCGTTTTTAAGCCAGGAAATTGCTAGTTTATTTTCTGTTTCAATCATTATTCCTTAATTTTCCAAATAGGTTCTTGTCCAAATTTTGCATAACAACTACTTTTCTGACAAAAAACTAGTACTATTCCAAAATTAACCAAATCACTATAATTTACAACTAAGCCGTTGTTATTACAAACTAGTTTCGGAGACATTATAATTTGTACCTTAGCATCAGAGCAATTGGTGTAATTTAGAGATACAGTAAAGTTTTCGTCACTCACAGCTAGTTCAAATAATTGATCCTTTAGCTCAGTTTCAAAATATCTACTTTTTTTTGTACCATACCAACCTAACCAATATTCTTGGGTAAAGTTAGAGATTCGATATTTTGAATATATATCTATAACATCTTTATTTTTTACGCCAATTGCTTTAATTCTATGATCATAGATAAAATCAGGTTTTGGTGATAAATACATCATAACTAAAGATATAAGAATAATCAGAAGACCAAAATAGCGCCAGGTAGTCTGCCACAAGCAAATCCAAAAAAATCCAAAAGTAAATATTAACATGCTAAAATCAGTTATATATCCGGTATCTATTGTCGATATTGGTAGATTAACTACATACTCAGCACTACTGGTAATAATTTTAACAAAAAAACCAAGTAATTTCAGGCTATAATTACATGCATTAAAAGGCATCAGTACCAAAGAAATAATAGCTAAAGGCATCATAAAAAATGACATGAGTGGGACCGCTAGCAAATTCATCAAAAGGGAATATGTAGCAAATTTATAAAAATGATAGATCACAAAAGGAGCTGTAACAATACTGCCTAAGAAACTAGAATAAAGGTTGCCAAAAACATAAAGTTTTATAGAAGCAAAAATTCCTTTGCTCCTACCGATTAATTTCTGATTACGGAGATAAAGCTCATATCCGGAAATTAAACATAATACTGCTGAAAATGATAACTGAAAACTTGGGTGCAGGACATATTCCGGAGAAAATAACAAGATACACGTTCCCGCTACCATTACTGAACGAAGAGGATATGCGGACCTCTCCATGATAATTGCAAAAATAACGAAAAATGTCATTATAAAGGCTCTGGTAGCAGCTATATTTGCACCACTAAGTAGCAAATAACCGAAACTTCCTATAATTGAAATAATTCCTGCAGCAACTTTTATGTTTATTTTATATGACAAATAATTTGAGCAATTTAGCAAAAACCTACTGCTGATAAAAAAAATCATCGCTACTAATGATAGGTGCAATCCTGAAACACTTAAGATATGAGCAATTCCGCTATTTCTCATATTATCGGCCATATGTTTATTTATAGCTTTAGTTTCGCCAATAAGTATGGCCGCTACAAAATTACCTTGATCAGGACCAAGAATTCTTATCAATTCCTTATATATAATACCCCTTATATTTTGAAGCTTATCATAAAAATAGCCAGATTGGGATTTAATAACTTTAGGAGAACTAACAGCAAATCCTGTCGCTGTAATATCATTTAAATACATATAAAGGCCAAAATCGTAACCCCCGGGTAGCAAAGCGGAATTAAGAGGGAAAAGCTGAACGCGTAAATTTATTACGTCATTTTTTAGAAAATCTAGGCTACTCTCTCCTCTTAAACTTACTTTGATTTTACCAAAATTATTATCATTTTTATTTAAAATTACTACATTATCGAGAATTAACTGCGATCCACCTATCGTAGGTTTTACTTCTAAAACCTTCGCCTCTATATCAAAAACATTCGTCTTTGATATAGGCCTTGGGCTAGTTTTAGCGTTAGTGACCCTAAAATGAGTAATTACTACTCCAGAGGCAAAAGAAAATAATATGGTAAGAAATAAGCTAAATATAAGTTTTTCTTTTTTCCTTAGAGAAAATATGAAATAGAGTAAAACAGATGAAGTTATAAAACAGGAGTTAAATGAAACACCCTGATTAAAAAGCTCAACGGATTTCAAATAAAAAGCAATACCATAAAAAAAGAAAACAAAATACCATAAGCTTAAATGATGGTATTCTTGTTCTAGTTTCTTGATAAAGTAGGTAAACATTTAACCATCTAATCCGTGTTAAAATACGCACGCATATTACCAAAAATCCCTTTTTTAGAAAGCCAAGGCTAGAAATGAAAAATAATTCTCAATATAAATTAGCAAAATATTTAAGAAAATAATTTGAGCAAGCCGCCGATTATATTATGGTGACTTGTTAGAGCCAGCACTACTTCGATAGTAATCAGAAGAACAATAATCAGTTCTAATCTTGTTGAATGCCTATGATTTAAATCACTTGAAAGCACGCTATAAAGCTCATGGATTAGGTTCAAGTGGTTATTTAATATACCTTGTCTTAGGATAATGTCCTGAAACTCAACCGTCATATTATAGATTGGCTCAAAACTTGGTCTACGCCAGAAAAATTCGGGGATATCTAGGATATCACTATGTAAATTAATTGAAAACCTTGCATTAAATAACTCGCCTAACTGTTTTGACAACTGAGACCTAGATAGAGAAACTCGTCCTGTTTGCGCTAATTCTTTTTGGATAGGCTTGATGCGCTTAAGCAGGGTAATTACCGATTCTTCTAGGTCATTTAGTTTAACTGATTGGGCCAGCGCATGAGAAACTGATAATTTTACTAGAGTAGAATCATTACCAAGAATAATTATGTTTTTCTCTTCGTTAATATATGTTCTATCTTCAATATCGTTATAATCAAAATCAATAAATTCGGAGTGAGCTTCTTTCAATTTTCTTTTTTCTACAAAACCGATATTTCTTAATATTTCCTCTTCTTTCTTTTCATCTGCGCCCCAAATGATAATACATCCAAAAGTAAATAGAAATACATCTATTGGATGAGAATCATGTTCGTTAGCTAATTGATAATGAAGTACTTTTTCAATGAATTCTGGGTTAATTGTAGTTTTTTCTAATATCGAAATAGTTTCTTGATTTAATGTATATTCCTCAGCAGTACAATAAGACGAGCATCTCATAATTAGTATTAAAATTATTTATTTCGGATTCTACGAGTCCCAATCATTGTTGTCAAACTAATTTAACCAATTAGGTTAATAACCCTTTTAACACTAATAGCTATTTCAACCATAAATACATATAATATAGTTGACCGGCTAAAAATCATATTTATAATTACGACATTAATTAGGTTATGGAGGTTCTAAAATGAATTTAAATTCCGTTATAAAAAAATCGATTACTGAATCCGGTCTTTTAAGAGTCATACTTGGGATAATTTTGATGTTTCTAGCAGCTCAAGTACAAATTCCTCTAGAACCAATTCCCATAACATTACATACGGTCGGAACCCTAATAATCGCTCTTTGCTATAATAAAAAAGAGGCTATGCAAGCCATCATTGGATATGTAACACTCGGAGCAATAGGCTTGCCTGTTTTTGCTGGTTTTTCTACAGGATTACCAGTATTATTTGGACCAACGGGTGGGTATTTATTTGGTATGATTCTTTGTGTTTATGTAGTTGCTACAATGAGAGAAAAATTTGGTGAAGATACAATTTTAAAACTAATTGTATATAGTATTATTGGCTCTATTTGTGTATTTATGATTGGTACACCTCAATTAGCACTACTTGTTGGTTTAGAAAAAGCTATAGAAGTCGGCTTATTACCATTTATTATTCCAGGAATAGTAAAAGCCCTCTTTACCGCTTCTTCTGTTAATCTGTTAAAGCGAAACATTAAGTGGAAGAAATAATAAAATTTCGTCCCCATCATTTTTTATGCACCCTTGGTTTTCAAGGTCACGGTTATTCTCTTGGCTTTGTAAAAAATTATAAAAAAATTGTCCAGCGACTAATATCTGACGAAAATACGCTAATTGAAGTAGTAGGCAATATAGATAGTATCTGTTTTGCCTGCCCTAATAAAGTAAATGAAAACTTATGTACCACTCAAGGCAAAATTACTAAGCTCGATTCCAGGCATCAACAAATACTTGGCCTTAAAATCGGTGAAATATTGAGCTGGAAAGAAGCAAAGGTAAAAATCAAAAAATATATGACAATTCAAAAGTTTGATTATACTTGTGATGGCTGTTCCTGGAAAGAATATGGAATTTGTCAAAAAGCTTTAGAAAACATGCTACAGGAAGGTGAAAGTTTTTAGTTACGTTAAGCATAATAATTAAATATGAAGAAATATTTATTGCTATTAATTTTTGTATCTATAAATTTGGTTTCATCTTGCTCCCCGATACCAAGTGCCCTGAACTCCTCAATATTACAGGAAGCAGAAAAGCTCCCTAAAACTGGGATACTTAAGCAAAGAAAAAATTATGTGTACCTAGCATTGGATAATCAATATATCCATTCTCTATATCCTATCATACAAAATTTTGATAATAAATTTCAAAAGCCTCCTTATTTCCGCAAGACTGATCCCATAGGATCGCATATTAGCGTAATGTATGAAAAAGAAACAGAGAATTTAAATATTGAAGAAATAAACAAAAGTTTTAATTTCACTCTCAATAAATTAAAACTGGTTGAATCTAAAGGGAAATCCTATTACGTTCTGGAAGTAGAAAGCCATGAGTTAGAAAAACTTAGGCTAAAATATGGATTACCAAAATTACTGAATGGTTTTAAATTTCATATTACCGTTGCTATAAAAGAACTATAATAAACTTAGTAAATATGGATTTAATAAATCTGATATTTTTTACATATAATACTTGACTATTTTAGTTGTCTAAGTTAGTTTCTAAAGGTTATAGTTTTAGTATTTTTTAGGGTTAAACGGGGTAATGATTATATGATGCTCACAACGAAAAGCAGGTATGCAGTTATGGCAATAGTAGAGGTTGCTACTAGCCAGACAACGAGGCCCATAAAACTAGCTGATATTTCCAATAAGCAAACTATACCTCTAAATTATTTGGAACAAATTTTTTTGAAGCTAAAAAAAGCTGATATAGTCAGATCAGTCAAGGGGCCAGGTGGTGGTTATTTTCTAAATATCCCTTCAGAATCTCTTAATATTATAGAGATTATAGATGCAGTTGAAGAAAATACTAAAATGACCCGTTGTTCGGTAGATAAGTCCTGTCGGAAAAATGGCACTAAATGTATGACTCATGATTTATGGAAAGGCCTTGGTAATCAGATCCGTAATTATTTTTCATCTATTTCAGTAGCAGATGTTATGGCAGGAGAAATAGATTTTCATATAGTTAAAGAATAGTTAGATGATTTACCTTGATCATAATTCCACTACTAATCTTCTAGAAGAGGCTAAAAATGCCATGCTGCTTGCACTTGCAAAACCTTTTAACCCTTCAGCTATACATGGTTTGGGCAGGGAAGGAAAAAAAATAATTGAGCAGGCACGGAAGCAAGTAGCCGGTCTTAGTGGAATTATTAACCATTTTCGGGATTATTATATTACTTTTACTTCCTCTGGAACAGAAGCAAATAACTTAATAATATCTAATTTTAATAACGGAGAAGTTTTTGTTTCTGCAATCGAACATGCATCTATTCTAGCCCATGTAAAATTTGGAAATAATATTCAGATAATCTCAGTTGATGAAAACGGTATGGTTAACCCAGAAGATTTGAAAGAGAAGTTATCTAAAAGCGCCGCAGAAAAAAAATTGGTCTCTATAATATTTGCTAACAACGAAACTGGGGTAATTCAAGACATTAAGCAAATCACAAAAATAGCTCATGATTTTGGAGCACTTGTCCATAGCGACTGCGTCCAAGCGTTTGGCAAAATACCAGTAGATTTAGTGGACCTAGACCTCGATTTTGCCACAATTTCCGCCCATAAAATAGGTGGACCCGTAGGCTCTGGCGCTCTAATTAGCAAAACAATCCACCATTTAGTTCCACATATTATTGGCGGGGGGCAGGAAAAGGGACTTCGCTCGGGTACTGAAAATGTCGCTGCTACTGCCGGTTTTGGCGTGGCTGCTGAAATTGCAAACAGGGAGATGGAATCAAGATATAAGCATTTAAAGGGATTGAGGGATTATTTAGAAAAGGAAATAGTAAAAATTTTTCCAAAAATCAAGGTTGTAAATCAGCAATCAGAGCGCTTACCAAATACTAGTTTAATTATTAATTTGGGCAAAAAGTCTGAAACGCAAATTATTGCTTTTGATCTAAAAAATATTGCTATAAGTTCTGGCGCAGCCTGTTCTTCGGGAAAAATAGGTTCATCAAAAACTCTTGAAGCAATGGGTTTTAGCGAAGAAGAAAGAGATTCTGCGATTAGAATCTCTCTTGGATACACCACCACAAAACAAGATATAGATAAATTCTTAAGAATATACAGAGAAATAAATAGTTAAATAAATATGGGAAAATTAGAAAATTTAAAAAAAGAGCTAATGAGTAAAAATTGCCGATTCCCGATTTACCTCGATAATCAGGCAACAACTCAGGTAGACCCAAGAGTAATTGAAGCCATGATGCCTTATTTAACCTCTGATTTTGGCAATCCCCATTCAAGAAGCCACCCTTATGGCTGGGAAGCAGAAGAAGCTTGTAATATCGCCAGAAAACAAGTTGCAGATTTAATCGCAGCTGAAGAAAAGGAAATAATTTTTACTTCCGGTGCAACAGAGTCGAATAACCTAGCCCTAAAAGGAATTGCCAAATTTTATGGAGAAAAAAAGAAACATATTATAACCCTGGTTACCGAGCATAAATGTATTTTAGATAGCTGTAGACACCTTGAGCAGGAAGGTTTCTCAGTTAGCTATTTACCGGTTATGGCAAATGGTATTGTTGACCTTCAAGTCTTGGAAAATGCAATTACCGAGCAAACGATTCTAGTTTCCATAATGGCAGTAAATAACGAGATTGGGGTAATCCAACCTTTGAAAGAAATAGGTCAAATTTGCCGTAAATATAATGTATTTTTTCATTCTGATATAGCCCAGGCTTTTGGGAAAATTCCTATTAATGTAAATGAGTTGAATATTGATCTAGCTAGCATTTCAGGACATAAAATTTATGGCCCAAAAGGTGTTGGTGCTTTATACTTACGCAAAAAACCAAGAATTCGTCTTGCTCCAATATTTAATGGTGGCGGGCAAGAACGTGGACTTCGTTCCGGTACTCTTGCTCCATTTTTAGTAGTCGGTCTTGGTAAAGCCGCGGAACTTGCCTCTAATGAAATGGATAAGGATTATAGACATGTAAAAAAACTGTTCGATAAATTCTTAAGCAGAATCACTTCAGAAGCAAAAGAAGTGTACTTAAATGGTGATAAAGATAACAGATATCCTGGTAACTTAAACTTGAGTTTTGCCTATATTGAGGGGGAATCAATGATATTAGCAATTAAGGATTTAGCTGTTTCTTCCGGATCTGCCTGTACTTCCACCTCGCTTGAACCGTCTTATATCCTTAGAGCTCTCGGGGTAGACGAAGCGTTAGCTCACACTTCCCTTCGTTTTGGGTTTGGGCGTTTTACTAAAGACGAGGAAATTGACTACGCAGTAGAACTGTTGCTATCGAAGATAAATAAATTAAGGGAGCTTAGCCCGCTATGGGAAATGGCACAAGAGGGAATTAATATTAACGAAATTAAGTGGGCAACTCATTAAAAATAAAATTGGAATGGTATAATTATGGCATATAGTAAAGAAGTAATCGACCATTACGAGAACCCACGAAACGTAGGAGTTCTTGATAAAAAAGATAAGTCAGTTGGTACGGGACTTGTAGGTGCTCCGGCTTGTGGAGATGTCCTAAAATTACAGATTAAGGTTAATGAAGAAGGGACTATTACTGATGCTAAATTTAAAGCTTTTGGTTGTGGTTCAGCTATTGCTTCTAGTTCCCTTGTTAGCGAGTGGGTAAAAGGAAAAAAACTTGATGAGGCAATGGAGATAAAAAATACCGAGATAGCTAAGCATTTATCACTGCCGCCCGTAAAATTACACTGTTCTTTGCTTGCGGAAGATGCTATTAAGGCAGCAGTAAATGATTATAAACAAAAGCAAAAATAACTGCTATGAAAGCTGTTTTACAAGATAATTCCCTTCAAAAAAAGCAAATAATGTCTCTAACCGAAAGGGCTATTGCTCAAGTAAAACATTTGCTTGAGCAAAGAGGAAAGTCATCCCTAGGGATAAGAATCGGAGTTAAATCCGGCGGTTGTTCAGGCTTGAAATATTTCGTAGAATATGCCGATGAAAAAGGCAAATATGATGAAGTAATAGAGAATCAAGAGGTAACTATTTTAATAGATCCCAAAGCGGTTATGTACCTTCTTGGCACTCAAATGGATTATGTTAGCGAAAAATTTAAGTCCGGTTTTACTTTTTCAAATCCCAATGAGAAGGGGAAATGCGGCTGCGGAAGTTCATTTAATGTCTAATAACCTTCCATCAATAGCTAAATTAGCAGCTAAGCATGGAATCATTCCTTTAAAAAAACTGGGCCAGAATTTTATATTCGATGAAACCTTATGCGATAAAATTGTAAAAGCAAGCGGCTTGCAGGATGGTAATATTGCCTTGGAAATAGGTCCTGGTCCAGCCGGCTTGACTCGCTCTATTTTAAACGCTTCACCTAAACAACTAACAGTTATCGAAATGGATGCAAGGTGCATACCACTACTTGAGGAAATAAAAACTGTTTATCCAAACCTTACTATAAAACAAGCTGATGCCTTAAAAGTAAATTTATCGGAACTAGTAACTAATGAAAAAGTAACCATAATTTCTAATTTGCCTTATAATATTGGTAGTGTCTTGTTAACATCATGGTTACTTCAATCTGAAAAAATAAACAGCATGACCTTGATGCTGCAAAAAGAGGTAGTAGATAGAATTATCGCTAAACCTAGCATCAAATCTTACGGTAGGTTATCTGTTATTTGCCAAATTGTCTGTAAAATAACAAAATGCTTTGACGTTAGTCCTAAAGCTTTTTACCCTGAACCTAAGATCTGGTCTAGTGTGGTAAGGCTTGAACCTAAAAAAAATGCCCCTAGCCTGCAATTATTGACAACAATTGAACAAATTACAAATCTCGCTTTTTCCGGCCGCAGAAAAATGATTAAATCATCTTTGAAAGCTTTATCTCCAGATATCCTTCCCATATTGGAAAAATTATCCATTAAGGAATCTCTGCGCGCTGAAAATCTCTCGCCAGATGATTATTTAGCTTTAGCTAAAGCAATTTTAGGGATGCAAAATCCGGTAAGATAAAGAAAAGAAAAACGATTTTTTGGGGGGATAAAAAGTAGTCTTAAAAATCATCACTTAGGCTAATTATATTTATAGGCAATAGCTGCGCTTTACTACACATCTACAAGAGATAAAAAATGCTCTGTGCAAGCAAACCCTGCACAGAGCACTTTTAAATTTTTATTATAAGTAGGTTTTTTATAGATTTATAGCACTTCTAAGTCCTACTGACCAACTTTTTACCCTGCCGGTTGGGCGAGCACTTACATTAAGACCAACTTTATATTTGTTGTTAATTTCAGCTAAAACGTCACCTTGGATTTGCATATTAGACTTGCGTACTTTATATGCAGGAACCTTAAAGTATCTATCTTCACTAACGTTTCGGCCTTGGACCTGTTGGCTTATTGGATCTTTCCAATCATGTAAGTAACTTACAGTGAATGAAGGAGTTAAATTTACACTATCCTTAACTGAGAAACCAGTAGCAAGAGTTAAACCAACTTCACCCATTATGGATTCTCTTTTTGGTATATTAAAGTCCATTTGAGTAGAAGTTTTTTGACCGGCAGCACCTTTTTCACTATAGTTTTTCATTGTCACAGATTGGTAATGTCCTGCAACAAAAGGTGTAGCACTGATATTTCTAGCAAAATCAAATCGATAACCTGTACCGAGCGTAGTAAATAAGTGATCTCCAGATGTTTTACCATGTTCTTTATGAGTAGCTAAACCGAGTTTAATATCACGGTCAATATTGTAGTGAAGTCTCCCAAGACCTGCAGATGCATAAACAAACATCGGTTTTTCAAAGATATAAACCCCATGTAATGATATTGCTTGTTCCCTGATTTTAGCTTTACCTCTGTCTGCTACAAATTTGGTTTTGGTTTCTGCATAACCGATTCTTGTACCGATCAGTAAATTATCCTTTATTTTGTAATTTAGACCCATTCCGACATCTACTGCGCTGTCATCTTTGAAACCTAATGTTTTTTTGCTGAATGTTCCGGTATGGCTCTTACCGAAATCACCAAAAACTTGAATAGCAAACTTATCAGCACCATTTGGAGAATCAGCAGAAGCAGCAATATTATTTTGTACCTGTCCGGTACTTGCAAAACCTTGGGCTAGTGCAAGATTTCTTTCCGCAGTTTTCATCCCGAAGCTAAGTGGAGACTCACGTAGCAATGAAACCAGAGTTGGGCTGGTAATTACAGAATAAACAAACTGACGTTTAATATTATTAACAGGCTGGGTGGCGTGGACAGCTCCTCCTGGTGCTTCTCTATCAAAAACTCCAGGTCCAAACCGGTTATTACCAAGGGTTTGCTCTTGGGGTGTTAAATATTTGCCAGGATTATCAACTAGTTCTTGTATAAGGTTCGCTTCATCCCAGACTATTATATTAGCTCCCTGTACTTTTAGCGCTCCTCTTATTTGTGCTTTTCCCATTTCTAATGAAATTGCTTTAGCAAACTCTTTAGAACCATTAAAAGCTTGTCTTAATGCCTCGTTATAATGGTTTCCGAGCAAAATGTAATTAGCACCATTAAGAGTAGCTTTTTCTACAAAATTTTTGGCATTATTTTCTGTTATGTCTAAATAGCTAAATAATACAGGGAAATTGGTATTATTTACAGCGAGGGTACCATTAACCACTTTAGCATCCATATCTATAAAACCTGTCACCTGGCCATTATTCATTAAAGTGTCGGTATCACTGGTAAATACACCACCTGTCAAAATATTCAAATTTTCTGCAAAAACTTCGTCTAAAAAAGATAAGCCTAGAGCCGCTATTACTGGACCTGCAGCTTCAAATTTCCTATCAGATATTGGTATATAAAGATTTGCAATTTCACTAGATAAAGGATCATAAATAACCAAGTCATTCGTTCCAAACTTTCCTTTTTGGTTTAAATAATTATTTAGATCGCCTGGAGCATAATCAATAATTACTCCACCTCCTGGTGCGTATCTCCATCCACTCAGATGTGCAGAACTATGCCCTCCAGAAGCAAAATTAGTTTCATTTCTTGCAAAGGTAAAACCTAGTTGCTCCGCTAAAGTTTGTGCGTAAGTATTAACTCGCACGCCGCTAACCGGTGAGGTATGGCCACTTGCAAAACTATCACCGAAGGTAATAACATTGGTAAAATCCTGGGTGTTTTTTGAAGCTAAAGCAATTGACGAAGTACTAAGCGACAAAAGTGAAAAGCACGCAAAGGTTTTTAAAAAATTCTTCTTTCTATTACACATTAAGATACCCCCTAATATAATAATTCATTATCATTAATGACGCCATAATATCAATATAGCTTTATTAAAACAATACATTTTTTAAAAACATAAAGTTTACAAGTAGGATACATCATTTTGAAAACTGCTTACCCTATTATATTATCCTTTTTATCCATATTTTCGAAAGCTTCTTCCCAAGTACCAACTGTTGCAGCCTTAGTATACTCGGTAACCCTATTTTCAAAAAAATTAGTGTGTTCTACTCCGTTTAACATTTCATCGAGCCAAGGAAGAGGGTTATTATCTACCAGATATATTTCCTTTAGACCAAGTTGCATGAGCCTACGGTCGGCTATATACCTTATATACTGGCGTACTTCTCTAGCTGTTAACCCTTCAATACCGCCAACTTCGAAAGCCAGTTCAATAAAAGCGTCTTCAAAATGGACTATAGTTGCACAAGCTTCATAAAGTCTACTTCTTAAGTTTTCATTCCAAACTTCAGGGTTTTCTTGTACAAAAGTTTTAAACAAAGTAATTATAGAGTTAGTATGCAGAGTCTCATCCCGAACCGACCAAGTGACAATCTGGCCCATTCCCTTCATTTTATTAAAACGAGGAAAATTCAGTAAAATAGCAAAAGAGGCAAAAAGCTGTAGACCTTCTGTAAAAGCACCAAACACCGCAAGAGTAGTTGCTATATCCTCTTTTGTTTCTACCCCAAATTTCTGCATATAGTCATACTTATCTTTCATTTCTTTATATTTCATGAAGGCTTGATATTCAGCTTCATCCATACCGATGGTATCAAGTAAGTGCGAATAAGCAGCTATATGAACTGTTTCCATATTAGAGAAAGCAGACAGCATCATCTGCACTTCAGTTGGTTGAAACACTTTAGCATAATGTTTCATGTAACAATTGTTTACCTCAATATCGGCCTGCGTAAAGAAGCGGAAAATCTGAGTTAATAAATGTTTTTCTCCTGGGGTTAAGTTATATTTCCAATCTTTTACATCATCAGCTAGCGGCACTTCTTCCGGTAACCAATGGATTTTTTGCTGAATATGCCATGCTTCATAAGCCCAAGGATATGAAAAAGGTTTGTAAATTGGTTTTGCTGACAATAATGACATTTTAATTTCTCCTTGATATTATTCGTAATAAACCGCTCTTATTTTACTGACATGATAAACATTCATCATATTTAGTTTTTGAAGGTGCTTTTAGTTCTAAATTAATATTATTTTTTCTCTCTAAATCAGCCATTCCTTTATCAGTTGAAACTGCATGAGATACTTTATCTGCTCTTTGGATAGAAGTAGAACGAGAATAGTAGAGGCTCTTGATTCCCTTTTTCCAGGCTTTGAAGTGAATTTCATGCAAATATTTTTTGCTAACGTCCCCTGGCATAAAAATATTTAAAGATTGAGCTTGAGATATATAAGGCGTTCTATCGGCTGCCAGCTCAATAATCCAATTCTGATCAATTTCATAGGCTGTTTTAAAAACGTCTTTTTCATGGTCGGATAAAAATGTTAAATGTTGTACCGAACCTTCATGGGTTGAAATAGAAGACCAGACCTGATCGGTATTAAAGCCTTTTTTATCTAGTAACCTTACTAAATTCTTGTTCTTTACGTTAAAAGATCCTGTTAAGGTTTTTTGTGTAAAACTGTTAGCAGCAAAAGGTTCTATTCCAGGGGAAGAGTTACCGCAAATGATTGAAATAGAAGCAGTTGGGGCTATAGATGTTTTATTACTGAAACGCTCTTTAACACTCACTTCAGCTGCATCTGGGCATGCACCTCTTTCTTCTGCCAGAAGCACAGATGCAGAATTTACTTCCGTGTTTATATGTTCAAATATTTTATTATTCCAGACTTTAGCCATTACTGACTCCATAGGCACATTCTGTGCTTGGAGGAATGAATGGAATCCCATTACCCCGAGACCAACACTACGTTCACGCATTGCTGAATATTTAGCTCTGCTCATACTATCTGGAGCTTTTGTGATAAAATCTTCAAGGACGTTATCAAGAAATCTCATAATATTTGGAATAAACTCTTTGTTATCTTTCCAATCTTCATAATATTCAAGATTAAGAGACGATAAGCAGCACACTGCGGTTCTATTATTACCGAGATGGTCAATACCTGTTGGAAGAGTAATTTCGGAGCAAAGGTTAGAAGTTTTTACTTTTAAACCTAACTTTTTATGATGGTCCGGAATATATTTATTTACGGCATCAATATAGAGTATATAAGGCTCTCCGGTTTCAATTCTGGTAGTGAGTAATTTTATCCATAAATCTCGTGCTCTAACTGTATTTATTACACTTCCATCACGCGGGCTTTTTAGATCCCAAGTAGTATTATTTTCAACTGCTTCCATGAAGCTATCGGGAATTACAACTCCATGATGGAGATTTAGAGCCTTACGGTTTATATCTCCTCCGGTAGGACGGCGCAAATCAATAAATTCTTCAATTTCCGGGTGATCAATAGGCAAATAAACTGCTGCACTACCTCGCCGCAGGGAACCTTGGGAAATTGCCAGAGTCATAGAATCCTGAACTTTCAAGAATGGAACAATACCAGAGGTTTTGCCATTTCCATGTACTGCTTCATTAATAGAACGAACATTCCCCCAATAACTGCCGATTCCGCCTCCCTTAGATGCTAACCAAACATTCTCAGTCCAGAGCCCCACAATCCCTTCTAAGCTATCGTCAGTTTCATTCAAGAAACAAGAAATCGGCAATCCTCTATCTGTTCCGCCATTACTAAGTATGGGGGTAGCTGGCATAAAATGCAGCTTGCTTATATAATCGTAGATTTTATTGGCATGAGATTCATTATCTGCATAATAGCTTGCAACTCTTGCAAATAAATCTTGATAATCTTCGCCTTTTATTAGGTAACGATCCTTTAACACCGCTTTACCAAAATCGCTAAGTAAACTATCACGACTTCTATCGATTTTTACCTTATATTTATTTCCTTTAGTCTTAGACATTATTTCTTTTTTCCTTTTTAAGATGAATGATACAAATCTTACAATCAAAAATTTTAAAACTAAAACTGTTTAGAATTTTAGATCAACTTGCCTTGATCATAACGCATAAACTCATTTTTCTTCAATAGTTATTTTTGCGAATATTGTATGTTTTTTTGCTTGACATACTATATGTAGTTGTTAATTGTATTGCTGTATATTAGTAAATAAATCCAGTTTATTGGTTTCATAAGATAGTTAAACCGTAATAAGAATATTTTATTATTAATAAATATTGTGTATGTGGATAAAAAATGGTTAATAAAACCGTTATTATCATTGATAATTTATTTACTAAATTTTTATATTACTTAAGCCAAACCCAATTCCTTATGGTTGTTTGCTGCTTGATGGTTATTGTTGCTTTTTATTAGAAAATTATATAAATTTATTCCAATTATTTTTTACTATTTAAGATTGGTATATTGAGTGTCTGATTTGTTTAATTTTGCTACTACTAAGAAAAGCTTTAAGGACGAATCCTATACTGCAAGTGATATAGAAGTCTTAGAAGGGTTAGAACCGGTGCGCATGCGACCTGGGATGTATATTGGTGGGACTGACGAAACTTCGTTGCACCACCTAGTTTCAGAAGTGATTGACAATTCTATGGATGAAGCTGTTGCTGGTTATGCCAATCGTATTACTATTGAAATGTTTGCTGATGGCAGTGTATCAATAGCGGATAACGGAAGAGGCATCCCAGTTGATAATCATCCCAAATTCCCTAATAAATCGGCTCTAGAAGTGATTTTGACCACATTACATTCGGGTGGAAAATTCTCGGATAAGTCTTACCAAACCTCAGGGGGGCTACATGGTGTTGGAATATCAGTAGTAAATGCTTTATCTGAGAAATTAAATGTAGAAGTTTACCGTGATGGTTTTGTTTATAGCCAGGATTATTCTAAAGGCCATGCTTTAACAAAATTAGAGAAAAAAGAAGCCTCTAAAAAATCAAGAGGAACTAAAATTACCTTCATCCCTGATCCAGAAATTTTTGGGGGGATAACCTTTAAACCAAAAAAAGTTTATGATTTAGCAAAATCCAAAGCCTATTTATATAAAGGCTTTGAGATTCATTGGGTTTGCGCCCCAGAACTGATTCAGAATCAGGAAGTTCCAGAAAAATCAGTTATTCATTTTCCAAATGGTCTTAGAGATTATCTAGACTCAAAGCTTGATAAGGATAAAATTGTCGGAGGGGAAATATTTTCTGGTAATGCTGAGATAACGGCAGAAAATATCAAAATAGAATGGGCAATTTGCTGGCACGAAGAAGAAAGTTTTGTTCAATCTTACTGTAATACTATTCCAACTCCTCAAGGCGGAACACATGAACAAGGTAATAGAGCAGCACTAGGCCGAAGTATAAAGGTTTATGGGGAAATGACAGGGCTTAAAAAAGTGTCTTTAATAACGCCTGAAGACATTTTAGAGTCGGCGTGTATTGTTATCTCAGTTTTTATTACAAATCCTGTATTTCAAGGGCAAACCAAGGAAAAGCTAGTGTCAAATGGTATTGCAAAGCACGTTGAAAATATGGTTAAGGATCATTTTGATCATTGGCTTAGCAGTAATAAAAAAGTAGCTGATATATTAATATCTCACATTATAAGTAACGCTGAATATAGGTTAAACCGGAAAAACGAGAAGGTGGTTAATAGAAAAAACGCTACTCAGAAATTACGATTACCAGGTAAGCTTGCGGATTGCACACGGAGTAATGCGCAAGGAACAGAACTTTTTTTAGTTGAAGGGGATTCTGCAGGGGGATCAGCAAAGCAAGCAAGAGACAGGGAAACTCAGGCAATATTGCCGCTGCGAGGTAAAATTTTAAACGTTGCAAATTCTCCTTTGCAAAAAATTCTAGCCAATCAGGAACTCCAAGACCTTGAAACAGCCCTTGCCTGCGGTTCAATGAACCATTACAGAGAGGAGGACTTACGTTACGAAAAAATAATAATCATGACAGATGCGGATGTAGATGGCGCACATATAGCTTCCCTGTTAATGACTTTCTTTTTTATCAGAATGCGTAAGCTGATAGCTAATGGCCACTTGTATTTAGCGAAACCGCCTTTATACCGGATAACGCAGAATAATAAGACCTATTACGCTGCTAATGATGAGCAAAAGCTATTAATCACAGAAAAATTATCTTCCGAAAGTAAGGCAAAAATCGAAGTTGGAAGATTTAAGGGCCTAGGCGAAATGACTCCAAAACAACTCAAAGAGACAACTATGGATTCTAAATTAAGGCTCTTATACCAAGTAAGCATAGATGACTTTGACAATACAAATGTAATAGTAGATAATCTGATGGGGAAAAATCCTGAAAAAAGATTTAAGTTTATTCAGGAAAAAGCGTTATTAAACAAGGAAGGAAACCTCGAAATATATGTTTGATTTTATTAAAAAGCAAAAAAATTACAAACCAAAAAGTTGTCACTATGAAACGCCTACTTGGCAACCAGCTAGTATAAATACACGATTAATTATTGTTCCGATAAGCAACGTTATAGCAATAGTTAGGGAAGAATCTTGTAAATTGAGAAAAAAGAAGGTGCAACCTTTTGTAACACCTTACCTTAAAATGTCATTAAACTCGTTTTTTTCCTCTTTAACCTTACTAACGGCCTTTATAGTTCTCTTCTTTTCTTCGGTAACGTTTGCTGAAGAAGAGAAAAAAAAAGAAATTAATAATCAACCCCTGCCATACTATTGCAAACAGTTCCAGGAAGTTCTGCAACGTGTTGGTAAGGATTATATGGGAGAGGTAGATTATCAGAAAATGACTGACGAGGCAATTAACGGTATGTTGCTTTCTCTTGATCCATATTCCGGGTATTTTGTTGATGATGATCTTGAGTTTTTCCTTGATCAAACAGACGGCGAATTCGGAGGTATTGGCGTAGAAATAATCCCTGATCAAGGTGCTATAAAAGTCATTTCACCTATTGACGATTTACCTGCCTATAAAGCAGGAATTAGGGCAGGCGATTATATTGTAGGCGTTAACGGTCAATTAGTTTCTACTCTTGGCTATAATAAAGCCGTTCGTGAGATGCGCGGTGAACCTGGAACTAAGCTTAATTTACTTGTAGTAAAAGAAGATGGCAACCAAACTACTGAAATTGACTTAATAAGAGAAATTGTTAAGATAAAACCAATAAAATCTGATTTGGAATTAGATGATTATGGTGGAATTGGCTATATAAGAATTGTTACTTTTAACAATCAAACTATCAGCGAACTTAAAAAAGCAATAAAAGATTTATCTAAAAAAGCCCAGCTTGAAAAGAAAGATCTAAAAGGTTTAATTTTAGATGTAAGGAATAATCCAGGAGGACTGCTCGATCAAGCGGTAGCCGTTTGTGAATATTTCTTAGACCATGGAATAATAGTATCAACTAAAGGAAAAAAAGACGAAGAAAATGTGGTTATTTCTGCAGGCAGATTCGTTGAAAAAGCCCCCCAGATTCCTATGGTAGTGCTGATTAATTCCGGTTCTGCTTCTGCTTCTGAAATTGTAGCAGGGGCTTTACAAGATCATAATAGGGCCATTATTATTGGCACTACTTCTTTCGGTAAGGGGTTGGTTCAGACCTTTACGCAAATTAACAAAAGAGCAGCAGTAAAGTTTACTACTGCTAAATATTTCACGCCAAATGGTAGATCTATAAATGGTAAAGGCATAGAACCGGATATTTTCATTGAGAATGCAAAAGTTGAGTATGCAGAAAAAGAAAAGAAAGGTAGTGCGTTTAATGAATCTTCTATAAAGAGTTATCTAAAGAAATATAATAACGAAGAGAAACCCGATTCTAAACCTGCTAGTACACCAGAAAAAATTGAGGACCATAAAATGTCTGAAAAATATAAGAAAGATTATCAGTACGCTCGGGCTTACGACTTAATTCGTGGATTAATAATTAGAGAAAAGAAAAGTAAATAGCGTAGTGGAAAGAGCCAGAATTCTTATAAAAGGGTATTTTATATTTTTTAATATCGAGCTTATATAGTTGTTTTGGCTTTTACCCTTTCAAAGGAACAGAAATAAACATGGCAGAAAAAAAAGTAGAGATACCAGGTCAGGGACTCCCTTTTAGACAAGGCGTTGGTATGATGATCATTAATAAAAGTAATCGAATTTTTGTAGGAAAAAGAATTGATTCTAAAACCAACGGCTGGCAAATGCCTCAAGGAGGAATCAATTTGGGTGAAACTCCAAGTGCAGCAGCCCTAAGAGAAATGGCAGAAGAGATAGGAAGTAACCAAGGTAAAATAATTGCCGAAAGTAAAAAATGGTATAGTTATCGTTTACCTCCGTTTCTCGTTCATAAACTTTGGGAAGGAAAATATTGCGGACAAAGGCAGAAATGGTTTTTAATAAGATTTACCGGCCAAGATTCTGATATAAATGTTAAAACTAAGCACCCAGAATTTGACAGCTGGCAGTGGGTAGGAGTACATGAATTATTAGAAAATATTATCCCATTTAAGTATAAATTATATTCAAAAATAATAGCAGAATTTAAAGAGCTGATTATGTAGAAGATGGATAACGTTTCAGTCCACTTTCCTGGAAATAAGTAAATAGCGCTTTAAGACTTCATAAAAACATGAGATAAATTAAAAATCCTAACCAAAATTTACTATTAAGCAATTTAATGCCATCTACTATAATTGGAAGTTTGACGATATTGTTAAATAAGTTATCGAAGGCTTATATAACAATTTTTTCTAAATGAGTTTACCTTACTTTACCTTTGCCTAGAATTCTTTTTATTAATATCTTTGGTACGCGTTTGATTTAATATATCAACGACCTGAGATTTGATCACTAATTCTGGTTTTAATATTAGATCTTTTTTATGGGCTTTAGAATGCGAAAGTTTTTGGCCTAATTCCGGTTGTACAATTGACGCCATAAACTCTTTTAAGTGAGTTTGCTTTTTTTGCACCATGTTATTATTTTGTGCAATAATTTCCCCTACTTTCTCGCCTACAACTGGAGCAAACTTGGCAGAAAGAGCAAAAGCTGGAACAATAAGTGCTGGAAGCATTAGCCCTCCTATAAAGACTCCAGTTGAGGCAATAGCAACTAGTCCTGCTGCCATCGTAATTTTTGCCGTTAGAGTTTTTATATTATTTCTTTTTCTATTAATAAATTTGGTATCAGCAATTATTTTATTTAGGTTAATTGTCACAACTTCCATGATTTCTTTCTGTTTAGTTTTTTCTTTGTAAGCACTAAACACTACTGAATAGAATAATTTGGGGTCTGAATGGATAAAATTCATTATTTCTTTTCCATCACGTCCATTTAATAAAGCTCTCAACACTTCTTTTACATTTTTTTGCTCTGTCGGTGATAAATCGCTGAATTGATCAGCTACTAAACCGTCTATTAAAATATCCTGGTTTTTTTCTTGGGTGTTAACTAGCCCATCACCTATTTCTTTTTTATCAGTGATAGCAATCGCAAATAAAGTCATTACCCCGGCAAAACTTTCGTCAGTAACTACCATATGCTTTAAATGCTTTTTTAGCCTCTCCACACATTTCTGGACATATTCCTCTATTTTAGGTTCTTTCTTCAATCTATTTACATAATCAATAGCAAGCATATTGGAGAGGGAAGTAATTAAATAATTATTTAAATTATTACCTAAATGGCTTTTTATTTTGCTTAGGAAAGCAGAATTATCAATATTTTTTAAAATATCTATATTATTCTTCATATACAATCTCTCTAAGTAGAACTTTTATAGAAACCTCTGTAAGGCCTGGAAAATCCTTTGTTGAAAGTTTTTGTATAATCTCCGGCGTCAACGCTTGAAGTTTTCTTATTTGCATACCTATTATAACAGCTCCTACTGGTAAAGTTTTATAGATGTCGTCGCTTACATTGAGAACTTCTTCATATGAATCCACTGCAAAATTTATGGTTACTTCATATTGATAAAGGATAATTTCGCTATTCTTATTTTGAATGGATGGGTTGTCAAATACCCGAACCACTTTCGCTTTGATTGGTTCGTATAAATTACGTTTTTGAGAAATCAAGCTTAAATTACTTAACAAGCCTTCTCTAGTATCACAAATTTTATTATTGGAATTAGCAAGTAACTCTTTATATTGCAAGTTAATTTCAGGAATTTTTTGTTCAAATTCCACAATTGAGTTAAGCTGGATTATGGACTGATTAAATAAAACTTCCGCCCTTTCTTTTCCATGTAGAGATTTTACTAACTGATCCTGAAATTCAGGAATAAGCACTCCAAGTAAAACAATAGATATAGTATATACAACTAATTTAAAAAATATTATGTTTTTAAGGTGAATTACTACTTTGTCAAGCATTTATGACCCCTCTATATTTTTACTAATAGTTAATTTAGCCGGTATAGTTAGGGTAGTTAATAATTCAGTGGTATGGTCATATTCTATAGAATAACTTACCTGATAATCTGGAAAGAGCAGCCTTACTGAACTTACATAATCCTGTAAAACTTGTTGTGCTTCATGTTCATTTTTTTTATCACCTATATACATAATATATATATCAGTACTGAGTATTATTTTTTTATCAGTAAAATCTGTATCTTCTGTATACCAATCAATGTTAACTATTTTAAGGCTAGGGTTATTACTTAAAGAAAAAAGTTTTTCAAGAAAATCAAAGGGATTTGGTGATTTAATACTGAGTATTGTTTGGAGATTATAGAAATCTGTTAAATTAGTAATATTTTCCACTTCTGGATGACGTTTTTTTATAGTACGGTATTTTTCAGAAAATGAGTAATACTTATTATTAAGCTCTATTGTTTCTTGTTGGACTACAATAGAATTATATTTCAGGTAAATTAGAAATACAATAATTCCTATTATTACTAAAGATAAAGGTTTAAACATCACTGAATTGATATTAGTAAGTTTAGTAATTGACTTCAATAATTGATTCGATGCTAGATGTTTTTTATTTTCTATAAATAACTCTAATAATTTATTATCCTGGAAAGACTGGTATTTATTTTCAGCAACTAAGGGTAAAATATTATCGCTATACGTTATAATATTATACGTTTGGAATGAGGGGATTCTTTCAAAAATATCACATAAAGCTTTATTGCATAAAAATATTATGCAAATTTTTAAATCTAGACTGGTCGCATATGTTTTATATTTTAAAATTTTATCGCTAATTGCCTGTTCAATTGTTCCTACTATATAAAGATCTGATTTATCTGATGGAAAACTTATAGTTAACTCATCCAGAATATTTTTCTTATACTTAGTTGCAATTCTGATGCCACTTGTTTCAGTAATCGTAACAAAAATTTGCAAATCATTTTGAACCTTAGGCGTGTGTTTTATTGCTAAAATTGTATCAACTATTGATTCAAATTCCAAAGATAAAAAATATATACCGTTAAATCCAAAAGAATTATAGATAACAAATTCTAGCACCTGACTTGTTGGAGTGATATAAGGGGAAGACGCAATTACCGTTTGCCATACTTCTCCACCAGCATTATTGGCATCTATATTATGTACAGTATAAGCAACTATATCATCTGAATTATAATTATCCTGAATAAATTTCTCTATAGGGTTAGATTTTATTATAGATTGAAGCATGGGTATGAATTCATGCTTTATCTGACACGTTGGAGAATCTAGCAAAACCAGTACTTGAAATTTTTTATAATTCTTTAAAAATGTGCAGCATATTTGGAAATGGTCGTCTTTTTCATAAGAGACAAAAATGTTGTCGATGGCCTGGTGTTTGTAGCATGCAATAATTTTAATCCCAACTTTTCCAATAAAAATTATCAAATTTTGCTTATGTAAAAGATTATTGATGAAATTACCGACTATTTCTAATTTCGAACTAATTTTTTTCATCTTAAATTCTTACCACAAAAATATCATCTGAACCACACCTTAGAGTATGACTAATATCCTCTTGAGCTCAAATGCAATAAAATCCTTTAAAAAGCTTTTTAAAATAATATTGTAATTTAGCCATAAATTCTTTAATGTGCTATCCTAAAATAGAGTTAAAATTTAAATATTCGTAAATTTAGAAATGTCAAAATTCACTACGACGCAGGTCAGAAACACTTTTATAGATTACTTTGTTAAAAATAACCATACTTACGTACCTGCTAGTTCTTTAGTACCACAAAATGACCCGACATTAATGTTTACTAATTCCGGTATGGTACAGTTTAAAGACGTATTTACCGGTATCGATAAAAGAGATTATAATAAGGCTACTTCAAGCCAAAAATCTGTAAGAGCTGGCGGTAAGCATAATGATCTTGATAATGTAGGTTATACCGCAAGGCATCATACATTTTTCGAAATGCTTGGTAATTTTTCTTTTGGCGATTATTTTAAAGAAGAAGCTATTTATTATGCGTGGAACCTACTAACCAAAAGTTTTTCAATTCCTAAAGAGAAATTATATGTAACCGTGTTTCATGATGACGAAGAAGCAGTAATTTACTGGAAAAAAATAGCTAACTTAACTGATGAAAGAATAATTAGAATTGCTACAAATGATAATTTTTGGTCAATGGGAGAGACAGGCCCATGCGGACCATGTTCTGAAATTTTCTATGACCATGGCGATAAAATATTTGGCGGTCTGCCGGGCACAAAAAACGCTGATGGGGATAGATATATTGAAATCTGGAATCTAGTATTTATGCAGTTTGAGCAGATAAATAAGGATACTAGGATTGAATTGCCAAAAAAATCCGTTGATACTGGAATGGGTCTTGAGCGAATCTCAGCAGTAATACAAGGCGTACATGATAATTATGATATTGATTTATTCCAAGAAATAATAGGCTATACCGAATCGCTATTAAAAGTAAAAGCTACAGGTGAAGAACTGTTTTCTTACAGAGTAATAGCAGATCACTTACGTTCATCTGCATTCTTGATTGCGGATGGTGTTATGCCATCTAACGAAGGACGGGGATATGTGCTAAGAAGAATTATGCGCAGAGCCATGCGCCACGCTCACCAGCTAGGAGCATCAGAACCTTTAATGTATAAATTATTACCAAAACTTGTAGATTTGTTTGGCCATACCTTTCCTGAAATAAAAAGGGCAGAAGATTTTGTTAGTAGCATTTTAAAACAAGAAGAGGAAAGATTTAAAGTTACTTTGGATAGAGGACTAAAACTCTTAGAAGAAGAGACTAGAACCTTACCTGCTAATTCTACCTTATCCGGAGAAGTAGCGTTCAAGCTTTATGATACATACGGGTTTCCTTTAGATTTGACTCAAGATATATTAAAGAAAAAGAACATAGCAATTGATAATGCTGGTTTTGAGCAAATGATGGCCGAGCAGAAAGAACGAGCAAGAAGTACTTGGATTGGTTCTGGAGAGTCAAAAACGGATAATATGTGGTTTGATCTTCTATCTGAATTTGGCTCTACTGAGTTTCTTGGATATTCCCTTAATAGTTCAGAAGCCAAAGTTCTTGCGTTAATTATAAACGGCACTCGTACTAGGCAAATATCCGAAAAAGGTAAAAAATTTACTTTAATTACCAATCAAACCCCTTTTTATGGTGAATCTGGAGGGCAAATGGGAGATATTGGTTTTATTAACTCGGAGCATGGTAAAATTAAGGTCCTAGATACCCTAAAATATTTAGGAAAAATACATGGTCATATTTGCGAGCTTGAGGAAGGCCTTGTTACTGAAAATGATGAAGTCAAACTCACCATCGATAGTTATCACCGCAAATACCTTAGAATGCATCATTCTGCTACTCATCTGCTGCATGCTGTACTCAGAAGCGTCCTGGGTAATCATATTACTCAAAAGGGATCGCTAGTAGCTCATGATAGGTTGAGATTCGATATTAGCCATCCAAATGGCTTAACCTCTGCTGAAATTAATCTGATTGAAGATAAAGTGAACCAGATTATAGTAGATAATTCACCCGTACATACAAAATTAATGTCTACTAATTCTGCTATTGAATCCGGTGCTATGGCACTATTTGGCGAAAAATATGAAAATGAAGTAAGAGTAGTCTCAATAGGTAATGAAAATGATAAAGAAAACCCTTACTCTTTTGAACTCTGCGGCGGAACACATGTATCTAGAACTGGTGATATAGGGATATTCAAAATAGTAAGTGAAAGTGCAATTGCTGCTGGGGTTAGAAGAATTGAAGGAGTTTGTGGTACTTATACTCTTTCTTTTATTAGGGAAAATGAAAAGTTACTGGCCACTATTGTAAATAACCTCAAAACTAATAAACAAGATGTGGTACAAAAACTGGATTCTCTAATTCATAGTAAAAAAGAGCTGGAAAAGGATCTAGAAAAAAAACAGCTAGAAACTTTATCCTTAACTGCAGAGGAAATTAATAGAATTGCTAAAGATATCGATAATATTAGATTAATCTATAAGCAGATTGATAATGTTAACTCTAAACTACTGCGTATGGCACTACAAGATATGGTAAAAAATCATAATAATCTGGTTGTGGTATATACTAGTAAATTAGATGATAAATTATCAGTATTAGTTGGGGTGTCTAAAAATATAACATCTGAGTATAATGCCGGTAACATTGTAAAAAAATTAACTGGTTTTATTGGTGGGAGTGGCGGTGGACAGGCAGACCTAGCACAAGCAGGAGGCGGGGATATTGAAAAACTTACAATACTTGAAAAAGAACTGCCTAATTCCCTATAACAAAAAATCAGAAGCTCTCTTATAGAGGAGAAAGATAAAAAACTTACTCGCTAAAAGGGGTAAAAATTTCCGGTAGGTTATGAACATAGCTGCCCTCTGCATCCTGCTCTCCTCCCAGAATATTAACAGCAGTGCCAGAAGTAGCTAAATCCACAGCCTCCAGATTTGTTACCAGAAGCACGGGTGCGATAACTGAAGTATTAGTTGGTACGTTGATTTCTCCCCAAGTAGAAGCCGTAACTGGAATTGGAACGACCGGAATAGTTCTAGCATTACTTATTTGTGGGCTTGGTATAGTCAAGGTCATAGGACAATATTTCTTTAATTTATTTTATACACCTAAGGGGTTGAAAAGCTTTTAAAGTATACTACTTATGGTAGTATAACGTGCTTTACAAGTTGTATCAACTAGAAAGTTTGATGACTTAAGTTATTCATTACTACTCGCTTCTTCTCCAGAAACTTGCGCTGTTTCTGTACTTGCTTTCTCGGTACTTCCTTCAAGAGCAGCTTGTTCTTCTTTTGTACCAAGAGCATATACGCACAATTCTTCTAAAGAGACTCCATTTTTTTCTGCTAGTTCTTGAAGCTGACTGACAGCATCCATAACATCTACTGGTATCATTCCACCACGTTGTTTTGAAAGCCAATCAGCTTGGAAATGCAACGGGTGATGGGAGTGCTCAGGTTTCCCGATAAAAATAGTAAATGGGGAGAGTTGGCCACCAAAATCGCAATTAATTGTAAATTTTTTCATTTCAAAATACCTTTGCCTATAATAATTTTATAAATTACTAACACTTACCAAGTCTAGTCTAAAAAAATTGTAAATTAAACAATTTTGAATTAAAACCGATCAAGATTTTCTTACCGCAGGATTTCTAGCTTGTTATACTTCTTGGAATTTCCATAGTTTTTTATAAAGGCCTTTATGGTTATGCAGTAGCTCCTGGTGAGTACCTTCTTCAATAATTTTACCTTTATCCATAATAAGGATTCTGTCCATATGTTTTAGAGTAGAAAGTCTATGAGCAATTGCAACAACCGTTTTCCCTTTACTTTCAATAAGAAAATTAAGGCTATCCTGAATTAATTTTTCAGTATGACTATCAAGCGATGATGTAGCTTCATCTAGAATCAGTATAGGAGCATCTTTTAGAATAGCCCTAGCAATAGAGATACGCTGCCTTTGCCCGCCTGAAAGCTTTACTCCCCTTTCTCCTACATAAGTTTGGTATTGGTGTGTGAGTCCAACAATAAATTCATGAATATGAGCAGCTTTACTTGCAGCTATAACTTCTTCATCGGTAGCATCCAGCCTACCATATCTTATATTTTCTAAAATCGATCTATGAAATAACATTGTATCTTGAGGAATAACTGAAATATTTTCCCGAAGAGAATCTTGGCTTATATCATTAATATTTTGGCCGTCGATAAGTATTTGACCCATTGACACTTTAAAATATTTAAGCAATAAATTTACTAGAGAGGATTTACCTGCCCCTGAATAACCGACCAACCCTATTTTCTCCCCAGGTTTTATTGCTAAATTAAGGTTTTTAAAGACCTTTTCTTCTTCGCTATAACCAAAACTGACCTCCTTAAATTCTATCTGCGGTCTGTTAATCTTCAAAGACCTAGCATTGGGCTGGTCAACATCAATTTGAGGAGCATACAAAAAATTGATTGAACTTTGTAAATCTCCAATAATACGGACAAAATTCTGCATTGATTGAGTTATTCTCCAGGTTTCATCTATGATCACTACCGAAATAGAAAAAACAAAAGCAAAATCTCCAACACTAATTAGCCCATTTTGGCGTAAATGTACCATATAAAATATAAAAAATGTTGTCATTATCAGAAAGAATGCCCCACTAACTACATTGCTAATAAAAGCATACTTGTAAAGGAGAATTTGTTTTGGAACGAATTCAGTTGATATTTGGTCATCTAATTTCTTTAGTTCTATTTTTCTAGTGGCAAAAGATAAAACTGCAATAATATTGCTAATCTTGTCTGAAATCTGACCAATTAGAGAATGTTTTGCTTCTGTTTCAGCAAAAGCAGCCTGATTCAATTTGATCGAAACCTTGTACATGATAGGAAAGTATAAAACACTCCAAGCGCAAAGGAATAAGCTAAGGTTTGGGTGAATCATAGCAAGAACAAAAAAGCTAATAATAACTTTTAGAATTTGTTGAAATAAACCATGGTGCATTTCAGCCCAAAAATGATCATAACCATCTAAAATACCTTTAATTTTACTGCTTATGGCACCTGTAAAGTTATTTTGGAAGAAACTATAAGAATGGTGCTGTACATAATCATATGATTTTAACAATAATGACCTTCTAACTTGAGGCGCTGCAATCCATTCTAAAATATTGCTTATCCTCCATGCAGCTTCCATAACCACTTGTGAGAGGATAAAAATAGTAATTGGGAAAATAATATCGTTGTAATTTATGCTGCGCTCTACTGACATTAAGTCAATAAATAACTTGACGGCATAATAATAAGCAAATGGGAAGATAGCCCCTATTACAGGAGCTATAAGCATTCCTGCATAATACCATTTGTAAGGCTTTATATGTTGCCAGAAAAAGGAAATAATAGATATGTTTTTCATATTATTTTGATCATTTTATCCCTAACTTTAGCCCAATTATTCCTATTAAAATCATCCCAACACAAATGATATTCTTAACCGAAATCGGATCTTTCAGTATTAACAGACCGTAAATGAATACCCCTACTATTCCAATACCAGTCCATACTGCGTAAGCTATGCTCATTGGAATGGTTTTAGTGGCTAATCCCAGAAAAATTACACTAAGAGCCATGGAAATTATTACTAAAACAAAAGAAATAGTAATTTTAAATCCATCGCAATATTTTATCCCTACTGCCCAAAATATTTCAAATATCCCTGCCATAAAAAGGTAAAACCAAGACATATTTTTAACTGATTAATAAATTATGATATAAAAATAAGTAATATTATTAATATATGCAATTATTGTTAGACATTGCGCTTTTCATATACCTTACAAATTTAAGCCATATGAAAATACTTACAGAAAATCAACAGAATAAAGGACAAGTTAATCTAACACCCCTAAAGTAAAATTGGGATATTTCTTTACTCTAGCGTATAACCCATTATAGTAATTGAATTGAGAAGCATCAAGAGAACAATAACAACTTCATTAAAAATAATTTGGGGCTAATTTATATAGCAGCTGTTATGCGGCTTCTATACTTTTTGCTTATTCCCCAAATTCTTAATTACAAAGACAAATTTATGGCTTATGGAAGCCTAGAAAAGGAAATATATTCCTTATTTTGCGGTTAAACCTTTTTTGGCTTGCTCTACAATGTGGGCAAAACTATCGGCATTATTTACAGCAAGCTCTGCTAGCATTTTACGATCCACAACAACTCCGGACTTATTTAATCCATTGATAAAAGTAGAATAAACCATTCCATGCTCTCTTACAGCTGCATTAATTCTTTGAATCCAGAGGCCTCTGAAATCACGCTTACGATTTCTACGATCTCTATACGCATACTGCAATCCTTTTTCTACTTTCTCAATTGCTATTCTAAAACAATTCTTTGCCCTTCCTCTATAACCTTTAGCAAGCTTGATTATTTTTTTGTGGCGACTTTTGGATACTATTCCTGCTTTTGCACGTGTCATAATTTCACTCTCATTTTTTAATTAGTCCCATTAGGAAGGAAAATCTTTACTAATCTCTTCGCATCTTCATCACCAAGTATTGTAGTTCCTCTTTGATTGCGAAGTTGAGCTTTCGTACGACGTCTCATAAAGTGCTGCTTACCTGCCTGACTTGCTTTTACTTTGCCGCTTGCAGTAAGCTTAAAGCGCTTTTTTGCACCCGAATGTGTCTTCATTTTAGGCATATTGACTCTCTATTTTGGCATTTAAAAAAATAAACAAACAGCAAATTAGGCATACCAGAGCCACGTTGCTGTAAAGGGCATTATACTTAATGCATATTTTTTTTCAAGCCTTTAGTTATAAAACTAAAACAGATTTTACTAATTAAAGGCTTGAATTTAGGAGCTTAAAGGAATTACTTAGAAGCTGATCCTTTTTTTCCGTGGCTATCACCATGATGCTCATGACCTTTGTCATGGCTTTTACCATGCTCTTCATGGGCCTTAGCGTGTCCTTCTTCATGAGCCTTTCCAGCTGCAGAACCTTCAGATCCGGTATTTGCAAAAGCAAACTTTGATATCGCAAGAACACTGAGTAATAATGCTAATTTTTTAAACATAACAGACTCCTTAATAAATTGATAAAAATTTTTATTGATACTACCTTAAACTACTAAACGATGTGCTAGAACTTTTTATTTGTTGTGTTCTATATGCTTTTTTAATTTTATAGCCTGGTTTTTGTATTATTAATACTTAATCCCGCCACGACGTTAAAAAAGAATAGTGTAGAGATAATAACACTAACCTTTAGCATATAGAACCACTTATAACTTAGAAAGCTTAACTAAAAATTATTATTTCTTGCTTCCTTTTCCTTTTTCATTCAACTCTTTTTCTGCAGTTGCATCATCCTGAAGCGCTGCATCTTTGCTAACTTCAGTAACAGGAGTAGTTTCAGCTGAACCTTTAGCAGAACCTGTTGCAAAAGCAACTTTTGACAAAGCAAATACACTAACTAGAATAACAAGTAATCTTAACATTTTAAACTCCTTAAATAAATTAAATTGGTGTACACACTATAGCATTTTTTTAGAAAAAACAAACTAGATTCTATGCTTTGTTCCTTTTAGAGAATTACAAATTTTATAAATTTTACTTTTTTTGTAATGTTTGTGGTATTTTTGAAACAATTGTTGAGTAATATCTTTTGTGTGCGTACCCAGAATAAGTAGATTTTTAATTTCTGTGATTAGTTTTTCTTCAGATGATTCAAGTGATTTTTTACCGGAAATCAATAATACTATCTCTCCTTTGGGTAAATTGTGACTGTAATATTTTATTAAACTTTCTATATCAGACGTTCTCGATTCCTGAAAGAGCTTGGTCAATTCTCTAGAAACATTAGCTTCTCGATTACCGAGAATTTTTAATGCAGCCTGCAACGAATCCACTATTCTGGTAGATCTGTCAAAAAAGATAAGTGTTGCATCGACTTCTGCAAATTCTAAAAAAACCTTTTCCTTTCCTATATCCGTTTTGGGAAGAAACCCAGCAAATATAAACCGGTCAGAGGGTAAACCCGAAAGAGTTAATGCTGCTATCGGAGCAGAAACCCCAGGTGCTATATCAATAAAATATCCTTTTTCTTTTACTTCTCTAACCAATTTATATCCGGGATCAGAAATTAACGGCGTTCCGGCATCAGAAATTAAAGAAACAACTTTACCGGCTTCTATATTTTTTATTATGTATTTACGAGTTGTCTCATCACTTTTGTCATTATATATGGAAAGAGAGCCGGTGATATTATGTTTTGCTAGTAATTTTGCTGATATTCTGGTATCCTCACATAAAATAATATCAGAGTTCTTTAGAGTCTCAAGTGCCCGAATGGTAATGTCATTTAAGTTACCAATTGGAGTTGATACTATATAAAGCCCGGGTCTAAAATTCATATTAAATAAGAATTGTCTTAAAATTTAGGAATATAACATGAACAACATAAAACAAAAATTTACAAAATTCATTATTTCTTTTTGTTTTCTATTGGTTCTTACTGCTTGTGAATCTAGTAACAATAACACTAATAGTAAAAAAAGCTTATCAAATAATACCATTACTGAGGTTGCGCTTTTACTACCATTATCTGGTGAAAATGAATTACTCGCAAAACAATACGCTGGAATGATAAAAATGGGATTAGGAGATGGTGCTAAAACAAAAATTAAAGTAACTTCTTATGACTGTTCCGATGAAATTAAATTAAAAGAATCCATTAAAAGAATATTAGAACAAAAAATTAAGATCATAATTGGGCCGATATATTCTAAAGATACTAAGGTTCTCTCTGCAGCGATCAAAGATAAAGACGTAATTGCTCTCTCTCTTTCAAATGACCCAACATTAGCTGATAATAATATGTTTATCTTTGGTCATGCTCCTATGAGACAAATCGAACAAATTACTACTTATCTAATAAATAACGAATATAAGAATTATGTAATTTTATTACCAACCGGTAGACACACACAAATTGTTAGCAAAATAATTCAGAATATTATAGCGAATAAAGAAGCAACACTTAGTAGAATGGAATTTTATAATAATACTGATGAAGATATAGAGAAAGCAGTTAATATTGTTTCTGATACTGTAAGTAATTTAAATGAACAGGATGAGATTTTAAAAAGGCCGGTAGTCATAGTGGGTGATGACCCAGAAAATTTAAAAAAGATATACCAATTTGCAAAAAATTTTAATTTAGATAAAAAGGCTGTTATCGCAGGCGATAACAGAATAGATGTAATCGATGATAAGCAATTTGAAATTATTTACACCGGATCAATTACTCTGGAAAATGGCAACCTAAAGCAAAGAGCTGCTACTTTAGGCATAAATTATTTCTCCTTTATGCACGCTCTTGCTTATGATGCTGGAAAGATAGTTGCAAGTAACATAATCGGTAATTACAGACAGGAAGATTTTTTAACTAGATTAAAAAGTTCCAAAAAGTTTTCGGGTGTATCGGGCAAGTTATATTTTATAGATTCTATAGCCCAGCGTGAATACGAAATTATCAAAAAGCAGAATGGAGTATACACTCTACAAGATAACTATCCAAAAGCAGAGATAGAGGAAAAAGTTTTATCAATTCCTAATAATTAATTTTTGCTGAAAGTAGTAATGCATAGGGCAGTTAACCTTAACTCTGAAAAAGATCAGATTCACATAATTAATGACTTTTTTTGAACTTATCTCTATATTTAAAAAATCAAAATAAATTATACAGTTATTAATGCTTAGATTTTTAATCCTTGCAACTAAGCTAAGTTTAGCCCTTGCTATTTTGGGGATTGCAGTTGTAATTGCTATTCTATGGCACTTTAGCCAAGATCTGCCGGATTATTCACAATTAAAAGAATATCACCCTCCCTGCGTAACTAGGATTTATTCAGCAGATGGAAAATTGATTGAAGAATATGCGAAAGAAAAGAGAATTTTTGTCCCGATAAATAGCGTACCTAAGTCTCTTGCACAAGCCTTTATAGCAGCTGAGGATAAAAATTTTTATAGTCATCCCGGTATTGATATATTCAGTATTATCAGAGCGGCATTTGCAAATGTTTCTCATGTTATTAATGGTACTAGATTTGAAGGCGGATCAACTATTACTCAACAAGTTGTAAAAAACTTTCTATTAACTTCGGAAAGGTCGATTGAAAGGAAAGTTAAAGAAGCCATACTTTCCTATATGATTTCTCAGGTTTTGTCCAAAGACCAAATTCTAGAGCTATATTTAAATCAGCTCTTTTTAGGAAAAGGTTATGGGGTTGCAGCTGCAGCGCTTGGTTATTTTAACAAATCAGTAGAAGAACTATCTATCGCCGAATCTGCTTTTTTGGCTTCGCTTCCCAAAGCCCCGTCGCAATATGGCTCTGAGAAAAATTACGAAAGAGCACTAGCACGAAGAAATTACGTAATCGGACGCATGTATGATGATGGATATATTACTGAAAAAGAAGCAAGAGACTCAATAAATGAACCACTAAAACTCGTTAAACAAGATAAAGTTCAGACTCTAGATGCAGATTATTATGCCGAGCAAGTACGGTCGGAAGTAATAGGCATGTTTGGTGAAGAGTATTTCTATACAGCAGGTTTAACTATCATAAGTTGTGTAGATTCCAAGTTACAGGAAAATGCTGCTAATGCTTTACGTTTTGGTATTAAGACTTATGATATAAAAAGAGGTTACAGAGGGCCTCTTAGGAATATCCCTTTAACTAATTGGCAGAAAGATTTAGAAGCTCTTCCAAGACCGGTTGGGTTAAGGCATTACAAACTCGCAGTAGTATTAAACGTTGAAAACTCTCGTGCAAAAATAGGATTACGTGACGGTAAAACGGCCTTTATTAAACTTGCGGATATGGCTTGGACAAAAACAAATCTGAATTCAGTGAGGGATTTACTTAAAAACGGGGATGTTATAGTAGTCGAAAAAATAGAGAATGATTATAAACTACAACAGATACCAGAGGTTAATGGCGGTATAATGGTAGTTGAACCTTACACGGGAAGGGTTCTGGCAGCAGAAGGCGGTTATGATTACGATATAAGCAAATTTGATAGAACTACCCAAGCAAAAAGGCAACCTGGTTCTTTAATCAAGCCTTTTGTTTATTTAGCAGCCCTCGAAAATGGTGCTAAACCTAATGATTTATTTCCCGATTCTCCTATTGAAATTTATCAAGGCGCAGGAATGCCTGTATGGAAACCTAAAAATTGGGACAACAAATTTATGGGCACAATGACCCTGCGGAAAGGATTGGAAAAATCGCGTAACAGTATCACTGTTAGGGTTGGACAGATAGCAGGCCTTAGAAAAATCGCTGAAACCTTTAAAAGGTTTGGTATTAACGATAACCCATCACCAAAAATCCATTCAATTGTACTCGGAGCCCTGGAAAGTACTCTGGAGCGGATGACTATGGCTTATAGCATTATTGCTAATAAGGGCCGAAAAGTTACACCACATTATATTGAGTTAATTAAGGATAGAAAGGGGAACGTCCTCTACCGTAGGGATTATACAGAATGTATTGAATGTAAGGAATATAAACGTGATGAAGCCGGAAATGCCTTACTACCGGTAATTCCAGTATCGTCAGGACATATCATTACCGATGATGCCACAGATTATCAAATTACTTCTATTTTAATGGGGGCAATCCAAAGAGGAACTGGGCAAGCAGCAAAAATCATTCCTAAAGTTATAGCCGGTAAAACTGGTACAAGTAACGAGGGGAAAGACACCTGGTTTATAGGATTTACCCCCAGAATAGTAGTAGGTACTTATATCGGTTATGATACCCCACGAAGCCTCGGCAAAAGTGCAACTGGCGCTACTGTTGCACTCCCAATATTTATAAATTTTATGAATAACGGTTACAAGGATATTGAATCTGTTGATTTTGAGATACCAAAATCAATTAATTTAATTCCAGTAAACTATGATACTGGTAAACCATCAACAGAAAAAGGTTCAATAATAGAAGCTTTTAAAGCAAATTATTATGATACAGAATTAAAGGATTTGGAAAGTAAAACCCAGCTAGAAGACTTTTTCGATCCTTTCTCAAAAATCCAGGACAATATTATATTACCAAAAGAAGATCCTTCGGATGAAATATATTAAGTCCTAGTTACAATTTTAGCTCGTGACTCTTAACACATTATCAGAGCCAATTTGTAAATTGATCAACATAGGATCAAAAATTTCAGCCTTAAACCCATATTTAATCCAACCACACAAAAAGCACCGCTTTATTATACAAGCTTTAATCAAGACGGTATTTTAATAACGTTAACAAATTAGAGAGTTTTAAGAATAAAGTCATAAAAATTAAACCTATTTATTTAGCTTTTATCTTTTTATTTCAACAGTTGGGTATTCTTCAAAGTAACTTTCACCATTTGCACCGTAATAAGTAACTTTTCTAGTAATAAAATCTACTTCATACTCGATAACACCTGCTTTCCAAGAGGCACGTAAAAATTCAAGAAAAGTACAAAGTCCTTCTTGATCAGATTGGATGGCGCTGATCAAAGCTTTACGATCAAACTTTGGGATTTCATGAGTACCTTCTATAATAGGAATTCCTTGCTGAACTACTGCTCCGTCTTCTGTTAAATAAACAGACTGACATGAGGGCAAAAACCATCGGTTTATCTTAACACCTGCTTGACGTAACACTTCTGCAAGAACAGGGAAACCACCAGCTTTTGGCCGAATTGAAATTGCGTATTGCTGTGCTGCAGTAAGTTTATCAATAATTTTACTCATGTAGTTTCTCCTGTTTTACCTAGTTGGACTAATATCATTATAAGTATACTCTAACTGTATCTAGATTATAGGGCTAAAAACTCTTTCCTTGCTTTTGTAGTAGGAAATAGCGTTTTTAGAAAAAAGCAGTCTTTTTCTTCTTCTATAAATGGCACAGCATATACTTCTTCTAATACACGGACATATAAAATTTTCTGCTCAGGATATTTTAGTTCATTAGGATGTTTTAGTTCATTAGGATGTTTTCTAATATCTAATATATTCCCTTCGGAAATAGCTTGAATTATTTCTTCAAAACCAATCCCTCTCGTTTCTAGCAGTTGAGAGTTTTTCTCGTAGTTGTATTTAAAATTCATCCTACTAATAATAATTAAATCTTAGAGGCATCATGGTGAATTAGCATATTAATATAAGTTTGGTATGCTAAACCCATTTTTGAAGCTTTAATTTTAATCGCTTCAAGATCATGATTTGCAACTCTTATAGTAATAGATTTTTTGCTTTTTAAGTGCTTAGTAGCAGCTATCTTTAAATTATCTACTAACGATTTAGTCTTTATACTCTGTTGAGCATTAAAACTATCTTCAATATTTTGTTCATATTTATCTAATATTGTATTCATTATTTGATATACTGGTTAATTATTGATTAGTACAATTTACCATATTTGTACATACTATGTCAATACTTATTAAAAATTAAGAGTTAGAGGTAATAAATTCTACGATTAATTAACAACCTGTTTGTTATAAGCATTTTACCCCACCACTCCTATTATATATTACTTTATCGTAAGCAGAACTCTTATCAGTTAGTTATAATAATTAAAGGATAGTAAGGTTAAATATGATTTTCCAATTTAAGTAAAATAAGTAAATAGGACAAAAATTAAGTCAACAGAAAACTTCAACGATAGTCCTAATAACTACAATACTTCAAAGGATTGAGAAGCAGATATACTCTTGCAGTTAAATTTCAACTCCAAAGAATCTTTTGATTTTCAGCTTATCTTCTGAGGATAAGTTTGATTTAAATTGATATATTTCTTTTTTATCATCACTTTCTGGTCTGAACTTAAATACTTTATCAGTGGTTGTTATTGTTGCTATCTGGTCAGGATCAGAGCCTTTAGGAAAACTAAATTCTACTACTTTATCTCCATTTCTTAATCCGGCTTTATAAGCGTTACTGTTAGGATTAATATTATGTATAATTTTGTTTTTTAAGATTTTATCCCTATCAAAACCACGCTGATACGGACCCATTTTTATTTTTTCCAGAGGTAAAATAGAGGCAGCAACAGTTAAATCAATTGTTTTGCCTTGGTCTATAAATTTGGAAATTTCCTGTTTAACCCCTTGGAATGTATAGTTTTTAGCAATCTCTTTAAAAGATTTTACAGAAAATGGTTGTTGTTTTGCGATTTTAAATAGGTCTAATATAATATTATCCACAGATTTTGTATCATCATGAAGTTTAATAAGGCTATTTAGGTAAACAGCAAAAACAAACCCACGAGCATACGGAAGTTTTTGTATATTTTCATTTTTCCAAAAACTATTTTTGATCCTGGTATTAGGTTGATTTATTACAGGAGACAAGTAGTAATTTCTAAGTATTTGATTGCATTCGTCAATAAATTCTTCAAGCGAAATACCTCCGGAACGCAATGCTAGAACCCTTGCATAATAATCAGTAAATCCTTCACTCCACCAATAATCCAAACTGCCCCGCTCATTATTACTTATTTTACCGCCTATCCAATTATGTAAATGCTCATGAGCGAAGAGAATGTAATAATCCGTATGATTCATGCCTTTTGGTAAATAAGCTGCAAAACTATCGTATAATCTAGTTCCTCCCATTGAGTTTGGATCATTTCCTTCAATTAAACTTATAGCATAATAAGGAAAATCATGATCATTAAAGAATGACCTTTGAGTTTTAACAATCTCTTGGAGTGAAGCAACAATTGAATTATCTTTTACATCAAAAGACCCATAGAGTGATAAGAACACAGGATTCTTACTGTCAGCAATCTGATATATACGTAAGTTTCCTGCCGCATAAATTGCATGTAGTAATTCCTGAGCTTTTGCTGTGAAATTGAGAAGCTTAGCAGTACCATAAGATGAAATCGTTTTCCATTTATTTGGCATCTCTTTCCATTCTATGTTAAAAGATATTTTATCTGTCTCTTCAGCATCACTTGGTATGGCAAATATTCCATAACCGACACTATGTACTAAATCTGTACGGATAATTGCTTCATGGACTTCAGCCGGATCACCATTTTTTTGATGAACCTCATAACTTATAATAACTCTATCAGTGAACTTGGGTATTGTTATGATTAGTTGACTACAAAGTTCATTATTTGAAATTATGCGATAGCTAAAATTATCTACCTTAACCTCTTTCAGCTGTTCTACATATTCACCGCTAGCCCATCTGCATGGTAAATCAACAATTAATTGTTCCCTTATATCCCCTCTAATATCTGCCGTTACTTTTATTGCCGGTACTTTATTCCCGAACAAAGGAGTAATGGTATAATAAATTGAGGAATAGCTATTAGCAAAAACAGTATGGAGCGGGACAATACTACATAAGAAAATAATTATAGTACAGCGGCTAAACTTATTCATATGTAACGTATGAATAAGTCATGTTCATTAAGTAGTGCAATGGTTTCTAAGGGTTTTACAATTATTACTCCTGATTTTTGGATAGCAAGGCCATTATAACCATGTTTTGCAAGGTAAAATATAGTATCTGGACCAATTGTCGGTAGATCAAGGCGCATATCCTGGGTTAGCTTTACCATCTTAACTAGAACCCCTCCCCTTTCAGTTTTTCTGAGCAATTCACACCTCCTAATTAAAGCGTCAGTTCCTTCTGCTGCTTCAATACCAAGTACATAACCATCCGCAACAATAATTGACTGTCCAATATCAAGATTACTTAAAGATTTAATAACTTGCATACCGAGTTCAATATCTATTTCATCCTGTTTGGAAGGCAGTTTATTACTTACATATAATTTTTCATAAGTGCCAAGTTCTAGTAAAGTTTTAGGAGAGATAACTTTAAAGCCTTTGGATTCAATAAAATCAGAAATTATCTTTAAAATATTATTATCACCTAAAAATTTTTCCTTTAAAATTTTGGCTATTAAGAGAGAACCTGCTTTATCTACTTTCACCGATTTTAAATCAGGCCTTGTTATACCGCCGATGATAATAATTTCTTTTACATTATTTTCTGTGAAATACTCAAGAAGCGCCCCAACCGATCCTATCGGGAACTGCTTGTACTGATATTTAGTAATGTGTAAAACATCTGTTTCCCCTTCCAGAGCAGCAATATAAACCTGGCCACCTTGTTTTAAGTGTAAATCTGCAATTGTAGATGGTAACAATCCACTTCCAGCGATAATACCTAAGTTATTCTTATTTAAAACCACAAAAACTCCTGTTTTTATCGGCAAGAAGAAATTCAGCTATCTCTTGGACAATTTTATTATCGGGGTAATCCTTCCGAGCAAGTTCAATGCGTTTAGTAAAAACATTTTCAGAATTTTCATTAAATATCTCTCTTATTACTTTGCTTGCTTCCAAAGATTGCTGTTTATCAAAACCACGCCTATTCATACCAACTAAATTAAGACCTTCCAGGTGAGCCCTATCACTTGTTGCAAGGCCATAAGGAACAAGATCTCTTACTACCGCAGATATCCCACCTATCATTGTATGAGAGCCCACTCTAACAAACTGCTGCACAGCCGAAAGACCTCCGATAATTGCAAAGTCCCCTACATTAACATGACCAGCAAGACTAACATAATTAGCAAAAATTACATTATTGCCGACAGTACAATTATGGGCAATATGAACACCTACCATAAATAAGCAATTATCACCAATAGTAGTACGCATTGAACCGTCCTCAGTTCCATGCTGAATCGTTACATATTCTCGAATTGTATTGTTTTTACCAATAATAATTTCTGAATCTTCCCCCTGATATTTTAAAGTCTGTGGATAACATAAGGAAGCAAATGGATAAATAATTGTTGCTTCACCAATTGTCACTCTCCCCTCAATAACCACATGTGATTTTATTTCTACGTTATCCCCAATAATAGCCTTATCGCCAATAATTGAAAATGGTCCTATTTTTACATTATTTCCAATTTTAGCCTTCTTACTAACTAGGGCACTCTTATGTATCATCTCTTATCCTTTATTTTTATCTCTTACCATTGCAGTAAAAACTGCTTCCGATGCGATTTTACCGTCAACTTCTGCACGTGCCTTGAATTTCCAAACAGAACCACGGTTTTGAACTATACTAGAATACATAACCAGACAATCCCCCGGTTCTACTATTTTCCTAAATTTTGATTCCTCAATAGACATAAAAAATACTTCTTTATCTTCAGTAGTCTCCATGGATTTAGCCACTAGCACAGCTGATAATTGCGCCATTGCTTCAATAATTAAAACTCCTGGCATTATCGGCCTGCTCGGGAAATGTCCAGTAAATTGAGGTTCATTAAAAGTTACATTTTTAATACCAATTATAAATTCCCCTAAAATTATTTCTTTGATTCTATCTATCAATAAAAAAGGATACCTATGAGGTATTATCGACATTATTTGATTGATATCCATTGACGTATCTTCTTGCGTATTCATTTCTTTTTTTCATTAATTAATTTTTTTAAAATTATGGTCTGCCTATGCCAGTCCTTTATCGGAACAGCCGGCGTTCCTCCCATAATTCCTGATTCCTTTATATCCTGAATTACCCCGCCTTGACCAGCAATTTGTACATTATCAGTAATGGTAATATGTCCTGCCACTCCTACCTGCCCTCCAAGTGCACAATAAGAACCTATCACACTACTACCAGCAATACCCACCTGCGCTACCAGAATTGCGCCTTTTTTTATGTGAACATTATGACCTATTTGAACTAAATTATCTATTCTACATAAATCCTCAATTATTGTATTATTCATCGAACCTCGATCAATAGTTGTGTTTGCACCGATTTCAACATTATTGCCTATTATTACCGATCCCGTATGATATATTTTTTTATGCACCCCTTGATGGGTAGCAAAACCGAAACCGTCCTGTCCGATTCTAGCTCCAGGTAGGATTACTACATCATCACCTATTAACGCATAAGAAATAGATACATTTGAACCAATTCTAGCTCTGTGGCCAATTCGGACACCGTAATCAACGAAACTACCTGATTCAATTACGCAATCATCTCCTATCTCAACATTTTCTTCTATTACCACATTATGAGCTATATAACAATTTTTACCGATTTTAGCAGATTTAGCTATAAATGCGGAAGGTGCTATCCACCCTTTCAGTTCTTTTGCCGGAGCATAAAATAAATCAACTAGCAAAGCGTAAGCATAATAAGGATTTGGTACTTGAAGCAGAATAGGGATGATTTTAGACTCTAGCTCGAAATTTAGAGGAACAAGACAGACAGCTGCTTTACACACTTTAAGCCCAGCTACATATTTTTTATTGCTTAGAAACGTTAAATCCCCACTACCTGCATCTTTTAAGGATTTGATATCGCCTATCAAGAAATCAGTTTGATTATGTGCAATATTTGCACCAATAACAGAAGCAATCTGGCCTAATTTAAATGGGCCCAAATTTTTACAGAAGCGATTTTCAGACACTAGAATAACCTTATAATATATAAATTTATGATAAGAATAACAGAAGCAAAATCCTAGTAAATAAAACAAATATTATTTTATGTTGCAAATTTTAAATGGATAAGTTTTTTGATGTTTATTGCTTATATTTTATTATAAAAATAATTGCAATAATAGCAGTATAATAAGTGATATTAACAGTCATGCGGAACAACATTACCGTATCTTCTGGTAATTTATATTTAGATGCTAAATATAAGCCAGGGCTGATTAAATACAATAATCCACGCTTAAATAATAGATAAAACCGTTGCATGTTTCAAAATCGATTAATAATTATAATGATAAAAATTTTTAGTTAATTATATTAACATCCCAAGAGGTTTTACCAAGATCAGGGGGCGTGAAATGAAATAAAGCAGTATTATCAACCCTCTGTGGTGGTTTGCTGATAGCTGCAAGTATAGCCATAATTATACCACCGTGTGCTACAAATAATATACTTTGATAAAGGGGTAAATGGTAGTTAGTAGCTTTCACTGCTCTACTTACAAACTCGGAAAAAGCTTCCGCACCCGTCGGTACTATACCCTGTTTCCACCATTTTTCTGGTTCAAAAGGAGTGTCCTTGTAAGAACAATCCCCTTTTACTTTTCCTTCCATAACACCCCAGCAAAATTCCTGTAAGTCATTTTCGATGAAGACAGGTTGGCGAATTTTATTGCCTATTATTTCTGCCGTTTCATAAGCTCTTTTAAGTGGTGATGTAACGATTGCATCAATTGCTAAAACTTGAATTTTCTCTGCTACTGTTTTTGCTTGTAAGACGCCGGTTTTATTTAACGGAATGTCTGACTGGCCCATAATTCTCTGCTGTTTGTTCCAGTCAGTCTCTCCGTGACGTAAAAAGTAAAAGGACTTGTGTGTAAAAGGCATCTTAATTACTGCTTAAAAACTTACATCATTAGTATCACGTTCTCTTTCGAAATACTTTAATATTATAATATGTAAAATCTAAGCACAACTACTATCAAGAAACCTCAATTCAGATTAATTGAAGTATTTTCTCTCAGTTATGTTTTCATCTTCACTAACTGGCTTGTTTTTCCATTTTTTAGCTACTTCCCTTTTTTCACCTTTAGAAGCTGGTGCTGGGGTAACATTTTTAGGAATCACGGCTTTTTCATTTAGCTGAACTTCTTTTTTAGGTTTTTCAGGCTGAGAACCTTCAGCATTTTTGATAGTTAATTTTGCTTTACCACGATCAAAACCTATAAGCTTTACTTTAACTTTTTGCCCTTCTTTTAGAGATCCTGTAACCGACTCCACCCTTTCATGCGAAATTTCGCTAATATGGACAAATCCATCTCTATTGCCGGAATAATTAACAAAAGCTCCTGCTTCTAAGATTTTTACTACTGTGCCTTCAAAAATATCACCTATTTCAGGATCAACTGCAATTGCTTTTACTCTGCTAATTGCGGCATCCAATTTATCTCTACCCACTGCCGATATAGAAACTAGTCCTTCATCGGTGATGTCAATTTTAGCTCCTGTTGTTTCGCAGATCTCTCTAATAATTTTCCCACCAGGGCCGATTATTTCTCTAATTTTATCCTTACCGACCTTAAAGGATTCTATCATCGGGGCATTTTGACTTACTAAATTATTAGTTGTGATAGCTGTAGCCATTTTACCCAAAATATGAATACGCCCGGCTTTTGCTTGTTCTAGAGCTTTTTCCATTATTTCAAAAGTAATACCCCTAACTTTAATATCCATCTGTAACGCAGTAATACCATCTTTGCTACCAGCAACCTTAAAGTCCATGTCTCCTAAATGATCCTCGTCAGCAATAATATCTGATAAAACTATAAAATTATCACCTTCCTTAATAAGCCCCATAGCAATACCTGAAATTGGGGCTATCATTGGAATACCCGCATCCATCATAGACATTGAACCGCCACAAACTGTTGCCATTGAAGATGAACCATTAGATTCCGTAATTTCCGACACTACCCTTATGGTATAAGGAAATTCAGTTCTTGTTGGCAAAGCTCTCTTTAAAGCTCTCCAGGCAAGTTTGCCATGTCCCACTTCTCTTCTGCTTGGTGCTCTAAGAGGTGACGCATCGCCTACACAATATGGTGGAAACAAGTAATTTAACAGGAAATACTCCTTATATTCCCCTTCCAAAGCGTCAATTATCTGCTCATCCTGACCTGTACCAAGAGTTGTTATTACTAGCCCTTGGGTTTCACCTCTTGTAAATAAAGCAGAACCGTGGGTACTTGGAAACAAGGAGGTTTCACACTCTATTGGTCTAATTTCATCAGGTTTTCTACCATCAATTCTGACCCTATTTTTTAAAGCATCAGCTCTAAGGATTTCAGATTCTACTTCTTTAAAAGCAAAAATCACCTGAACCGCACTATATTCTTCATTAGCAGTAAATTTTTCTATCATTGCTGATCTTATATCACTAATTAAAGTATATCTTTCCTGTTTTATTTGGAGCGTAAAGGCTTCTTTAATCGCTTCTTTTGTTAAATTTCGTATTTGGTCTTTTAGAACTTGCGGAAATAGCTCTTTTGTTTCCCACGGAGCTTTATCAACAGCTTTTTTGAGATCTTCTATCAGTTCTATTACCGGCTGGAATCCTTGATGACCAAATTTTACTGCTTCGAGCATTTGCTCTTCGGTAAGCAATGACGCTTCTGACTCTACCATCATTACTGAGTCTTTTGTACCTGCCACAACCAAATCTAATTTACTATTCCCTAGCTCTTCAAGCGAAGGATTTAAAACATATTGTCCGTCAATGTACCCAACTCTACTTGCAGCAACTATGTCCAGATAAGGAATCCCAGAAACGGCAAGCGCAGCCGAAGCTCCTATTATTGATAAAATATCAAGATTATGTTTTGGATCATAAGAATGTACCGTACAAAGAACTTGCGTTTCATTTAAAAAACCAGGATGAAATAACGGCCTTATAGGACGATCTATTAATCTTGAGACTAATATTTCTTTTTCACTACCTCTTCCTTCTCTTTTAAAAAAACCACCAGGAATTTTTCCTGCAGCATAAGCACGTTCCTGATAATTAACAGTAAGGGGAAAGAAATCTGCTCCCTCTTTTACCTGTTTTGCACTAACTACCGTAGATAAAATTGCCGCATCACCTATTTTCAGCATTACTGCGCCATCGGCCTGGCGTGCTATTTTACCGGTAGATAATTCAAGATCAGAACCATTCCAGTTAGTTTTTTTTATTATTTCGTTAAACATCCATTTACCTTTTTCTAATTTATTGTTTAGTATACGAACCATCAAAATGGCTAAATGCCGGTTGGCTTCCTGGTTTATAGTTCCCAAGCTGAAATTGACACCTTCCAAAGCTCTAGATGGTAGTTCCTACCCGTATGTATTGATCTATGCCACACCCATTAAAAACTTATGGATTAGGCATCTCCTATAAAATCACTTCTGTGTATGATGCCTAAAACTAATCCTATAAATCTAACCAGATTACAATATGTATTACTAATTTTCTTAACAAACGACAAAGGGTCTTTTAAGACCCCTTACCATCTCTATTTCCTAATACCAAGCTTGTTTATTAGCTTAACATACCTATCAAGGCTTTGACTTTTTAGATAATTAAGTAATCTACGCCTGCGTCCGACTAACATTAAAAGCCCTCTTCTTGAAGAGAAATCTTTATGATTACTCTGCAAGTGTTCAGTCAGGTTTTTGATCCTTTCCGAAAGAATAGCACATTGCACTTCAACAGAACCTGTATCATTCTCGGCGTTTGCATATTCCTTTATTAGCTTTGTTTTCACCGCTGCTTGTATCGACATCATTCCTCTCCATCTTTTTTATAGTTAAACACTCTTGAAGATTTAAAGCTTTCATCAGATAAACTACCTATAGCCAAAATTTTGTTATCGTATTTAAGCCAGATCTGATCATGATTTTCTACTTTATCGAAATCACATTGCTGGCCATACCTAATTTTCTGGGCAACTAATTCATCTACTTCAAGTACCGGGATGTCGTCTAGTACATCTTCAACCTTCAAGCACTTACTTTTAACTACAGCATGAGCTTCATCAAAAGTTTTGCAGTTTATGTTAAACATATTTATTGAGTTTTCTTCAGTAAATATTCCAACCCTTGTGCGCCGCAATTCTACCACAAATCCTAAACTATGCAAGGATAAAGAAATATCTTCTGCTAGGGTTCTAACATATGTACCTTTAGAACAATTGACCACATAAGTTGCAAGCTTAGTATGACTATCATAACATAATAATTTTAAGTCATAAATTGTTATGAAACGTGGGTTTACTTCAAATTCCTTATTCTGCCTTGCCAGCTTATAAGCCCTAACTCCATTGATTTTTAGTGCTGAATATATCGGAGGTATTTGCTTGATTATACCAACAAATTTATGGCATACATTCAGGCATTCATCTTCTGTAGGAATAATATCTGTTTTTTTAATAATTTTCCCAGCCAAATCACCGGTATCAGTTTGAGCGCCAAACTGAATAGTAAATATATACTCTTTTGAACTATTAATGAGAATACTTACTAATTTTGTTGCCTGGCCAATAGCTATCGGCAGGACTCCTTCTGCTTCCAGATCTAAAGTTCCGGTATGTCCAATCCTAGATTTTTTAAAATAACTTTTAACAACTGCTACCGCTTTAGCAGAACTTATACCTCTTGGTTTATATAAATTAAGCCAGCCGTTCACAAAAGGCCTAAAGGGCTATCTAAAATTTAAAACCGAAACCGGCAGAAATCACTAGTGGATTCCAGTTAACCTTTGAACTGATACCATCGGTAGCAAGGAAGCCTTTTTTAAATTTAACCTTTGTTTTTAACAAATATTGCCTGATATCTAAGGTAAATAAGGTATCATCTTTTGAGATAAAATCTACACCTGCCTGGAGTACAGGTCCAAAACCACTATCAACTTTAATAGCTTTTGAACGTGTATGCATGTAGGTCCCATTAAGACCAGCACCAACATAAGGCCTAAGACCACCATATGGGGCAGCATGATACTGAGCAGATAAGGTAACTGGCACCATAAAAATTTGGTTTCTTTTTCCAAGACCAGTACCACCGCTACCGTAAGCATCTACAGCACCTAAGAGCGTAGAAGATTTACCTTTGTAGAAACCAAGACCAAGAGAGACCTCAGCTGCAATATTTTCAGTTACAAATATTGTCATAGCTGTATCAAAGCCATACCCCTGTTGTGCAAGTTTTCCGGGTTTTGAAGCCCCCGCAATTGTCGGCGCAGGTAAGTTGCTCATTTTTGCATTTGTAGCGGCATAAAAGCCTCTAATTTTAAACAGCAAGGTACTTTCTGTATCTTCATAATAATTTGCATAATAATCATTTTGTTTTGGCACACTTGCCGATTCCGAAGCAAAAACATTACTTGAAATAGCAAAACCGCAAAAAATGACCAGATTTTTTAAAATTCTCATATCTATATCCCAGCTTTTAATTTATGTATTTCTTAATACCACACACATTTTAACCTAAAGTAATTTACATTTTCCAGTTTTGCTGGTTCTGCTGGTCATCCAAATAGCCTATGAACCAAAGCTAGTGTGATTATTACAACAAAATTTAGTACGTTAAGGTAACGGTAATAGTATCTAAGTAAACAAATCCAGGCACTGCTAGAGGTTGAACTGGAACCTTTCCGTATATAGGAAAACTATCAGTTTGGGATTGGTTACCAGCAAGTGGATAACTATTGGAAAATGTATAAGTGCTACTACTGCCTGTACCCAGAATTTGAGTAAAACTACTATCCTTATATAAATTATAAGCAACAGTTTTTACTCCATTGTAAGCTAATCTTCCTGAATAATTACCGGAACTACCTGCGCTAAAGCTAAGTGTGTAGAGAACATTAGTGTTACCAGTATTAGCTTGGCATGTTACTTGTACAGTACCAATTGTACTTTTAAAAGTAACATCGTAAGGATAAAAAGTTCCAAAATCAATGTTATATGTTGTTAAGTTACATGTATACCCTTTGTCACCAGGGTTTACAGTACCAGAAGCATAAACTATAGTATCAGATAGTAATATAGATAAAACCTTTATAGCAAATATCTTAAAACCAACTACATAAATATTTTGTTTTTTTATAACCTCATATAATTTTGTTGTGTTAAAAAAATAGTTCCAAAGAACTGTATTTATTAATTCTCTGCGCTTATAATTCTGCGCTTGAATATTTATTAATGACATGTTACCTCTCCTAAATCTAATATTGGTTCTTTTAAATCGCTATTTATCGGCGTCTCAAAGTTACAGCATTCGTTACCCTCGCAAGCTGTGCCTTTTAAGGAAGTTAAATTTCTAATATCAGTTATATATACTTTGCCTCCATAACCTACAAACAAACTTTCTTCAATCCCTTCAATTGTCACATCCCTGTCAAAATTTACAGTCTTATGAGAACTATCAATTAAAACCATTTCAGCGCTTTTTACACGATTAACTCCGAAATCAATTACCACACCTGTTTTCCACTTAGGAGCAGTTTTGGCAGTTACTGAAGCAAAATTGCTATCTAGCGGTAATTTTCTCTGGTCCAATCTAATTTCTGACGGGACGTAAGGTAAAACATCCGGCACTAATACTGTACCTTTACTATCGGTATACCCTACGAGCATATTGTTATTATATACCGGTACGCCCTTAATTTCTCCTACTTTAACTAGAGCCATGCTATTATAAATTGGCTGAGTCCGATACAAACCTCTGTCCATAGCAACTAAAGCACCCATAAACTCTAATTGTTGTACGGCTGACCCCCCATAACGATATAAAAACAAGGAGGCATTTCCTTTTTCTCCTTGGCGATCTAACTGCAAATCGTAATCCTCTGTAAGCCCTTTCAAAAGAGTTGCTCTATATCCCCATCCTAATTTGTTACCCACAGGTGCAGTATACGAAAATTGCTTGGTACTAATACCGTTTTGGTTAGAGTTACTTAAAGAAAGGCTTTTATTTCCTAGATTTGCATTAAAAGATAAATATACAAAACTTTCTTTTTTTTGATTTGCTAAATTTGTTCCAACTGTAAGGTTAAGTGAAGAATTTTTAGTAATATTTCTATTATAAGTAGTTGAGATAATTTTGACCCGCTTACTTTCAGAATCACCATTGTTAGCAACAAAAGATAAGAATCCCACAAAGATACTACCAAATTTCTCATGATTATATCCTACAGAAGTTTGATAACTAGGATCAGTGGAAGTTTTTGCTAAAGCGTTATAAATATCAGAGTAATTTTTGCCGGCTTTGCTAACCGTAATATTAAAATTATATCTATCAGTTTGGTAATTATACCCTAAAGAGCCTTTTTGAGCATTTGTTACCTTATAAACATTACTCGCAATTGATGTTGAAATCAGACCATAATTAGCAAGTTGCATATCGTGGGTAGTACCGATACTAGCGTAGTTTTTCAGCAATTCAAAATGAACGGCAGAAGTCCAGTAATCATTCATGCCATATCTATAGTTAGCACTAGTAACAAAATCTTTATATCTATTGCTATTGAGACCAAAATCTTTACGTGCTATACCCGCTTCAAAAGAATAATCTGCAAGTCCTGCTTTCAGTAAACTAGGAGAAGAGTAGTAAGGCATCCTAATTGTTCTTACTACACCCGTAATATCTTGAGTCTTTACAACTAGCTCGCCTTTACCAGTAATTACCGGTAGATTAGCTATCTCAAAATCACCAGTTCTTGATTCACCACGATAAATCGCTAAATTATTGGCATATACGTCAAATATAGTAGGTAAATCCGCTCTGCCTTGGAAACTTGCAAGTGGATGGGTAATGAGATCTGGCCTAACTGAAAAATTAGTGGAATATTGTAATCCTATAAACCTTGTACTACCAGACCAATCAGCAGCTTTAGTTAAACTATCACCAATACGCCACCTTGCCATATCATTTACATTATCAAACGTCCAGTTAGTTTCAAGTCTCGTTAACTGAGTATCAACTTTTTTACTGTTTTTTTCTTTTTTTACAAAAATGTCATTTACTTCTTTTTTTATAAAAAAACTGTTAAATAATACCCCTTTATCAGTGAAATAATTAAAATCGTTCAACGCTGATGCGTAAGTTGTGCTTTCATTTCTGGAAAGAATTAAGTCGTAATTTAAAAAAGCACCTCTTGTACTTTTTCCATAAATATCGTCAGTTATTGGATTTTGGGTAGTATTAAAATATTGCATTTTCATTTGTTCAGCCGGAATAGTTATATCTAAAGCAAGATTGCTCGAATCGAGATTATATTTTGTACCTTCAAGTGAGGTTAGATTGATATATTTCTTATCATTTAAATTTACTACGGTACGGTCTAAATATTCTTCTTTAATGTCAAAAGGGGTAATATCTTCCGCTAAAACTAATAAATTATTTGACTGATCTTTTAATATTGTAGAAAGTATATCCGATTCTTCATAATTTACTCTTAGGGAAACTATGGATTGCTCGTATCTTTTGCCATCCCCCATGTTAATTAATCCAGATTTTTCTTCAGATTCTTCATTTCCTTCAGTAGCTCTAGGTGATTCTTGGGGTTGAACTTCCTTATTTTTCGCGTCTGGAACAATAGCTAAGTCTGATATACTCTCAGGCAAATCAGACCCATTTTTATTATCTTTTTTAACCTCATTCTGCTTATCACTAACTGCCGTAGGGGTAGATAGCATCTCGGGTGAATCTGACCGTAAATCATTAATATCATATTCTTTTTCTTGTTCTTTTACCGGCGGGGCGCCTTCCTTTTGCAGCGGGACATCACTAATGTTGATTTCTTGTGGTTTTTCCGGTTTATCCTTTGGAGTATCCGCTCGTCCAATTAAACCATGAATTATTTCAGGAATCTTGTTGCGAGATACCCCTGCTACTCCGGATAGTTTTTGATCCTTAGGTTCACCCACCTTAAGGTCGCTCTCAATACTTTTGATCTGTATTCCTAAGGAGTTGTTAGCTAGACTTACGTCTGAAAATAAAATATTTAGTCCCACTAATATGCAAAAAACCTTACCTAAAAACCTTATTTCGACTACTAAAGATAGTTTTTGCATCGATTGCCCATCGGATATTGCACTTGCAGTTGTTGACCAACTAGATCGATGGCTCGGCACTAAATTAGTTAAGACATATACGAAAATATGTATCCGCTTTTTTAAAAACTAATTCTTGTATTTCAAAGCTTTGTGCAGAAATAAACCTACATAGTGCTAAATTTTAGCTAAATTCACCAAAGCTCTAACAATCTGGTAGGCTAATAAAAACATAAAAATACCTTAAATTTCACTAGCCAGACCATCTTGATAAAAAGAGACTGCGCTCCTTACTGTTGAGCTTCCATTTCTTTTTTGCCTTCAGCTTCTATGGAAACAGGAACTTTGAACTCCGTAACCAGTTGAACACGAGCACCTTCTGCATTGACTTTCTTCGGTAACTCTTTAACAGAAACCCTATAACCATCTTCCATCACGCTATACATTTTATTTTTAATTGCAATTCTGACCAGCTGGCTTTTACCTGGTGCTATCTTAAACATCACAGGAGTAACTGTTAAATCTTTTGTTTCCTTCAAAACTTCTTTACCATGCTCATTCTCCACTTTATATACAATTAACTGGAAATGCTTAATTTCATTGCTATCATTCTTAAGTGCTAGAGCCGCAATTTTCTCATCCTTACTGATTTTTAATTTTACCGGGGTAATAGTAAAAGATCCATAAGCAAAAGTTGGTAAAATACAAAGGATTAATAAACTTAACTTAGTATAAAAACTTTTTTTCATATTATCTTCTCATAATTTAAGTTATCTAAAATGTTACTGTTACTGTTACTGTATCTGTATAACTACCAATCAATGCAGTTTGATTAGCAGGAATTCTGCCATATACAGTTAAAACCTGAGCAGCCCCTGTTCCTGTACCTGATACCCAGCTACCTGTTGCATTACCCCAATTGGTAGTTCGCCCAGAATCAGAAAATAATGAATAGCTAAGTCCAGACGCTGATGGACCTGTCATTCTACGGGTGGTAGTAGTGGCTCCAGAAAAATTCCCAGCATCCAAACCAATGGTATAAGTTGTACCATTAGTACACGTAGCCGTAATAGTAGAAGAGTTGTCTAATTGAGCTAAGGTATAATTACCGAAAGCTAGGCTAGTAGCTGTCACTGTACATGAACTTGCTACTGTAGCAGTTACCTGAAAAGTTGATGTGGTTGTAGCCCCCGATGATGTATTTATAGGAATTAAGGCGCTAGCCATAGTAACAACAAGGCTAATAAAGCAGTTAGATAGATATCTCACTCGTTTCATAAAGATCATAGATTACCTCCTAGGTTTTAATAACAATTTAGTACAAATAACTATCGCACCGAAATTGATTATCTAATGGTAATTTACTACTGTTAATAGGAATAGTAAATTTGCACATTAATAATTAAAAATTCTTTTAATACGAAAATTGTGTGGTAGAAATGCATTAACAGGGTTAACTACACTATCTATTGTTATAGCCCGGTGTTTCTGTATTTTTAAGGATAACATTCATTGTAACTGATAATTGGTATGATAGTTTATTAGTACCGCTACCCAAATTTACTACCACATTTATACTATCCAAATATTTTCCAGGTGCTGATATTTGTCCCGCAGGAATCTTTGCATAAAGAGTAAAAGTTTGCCTCTCCCCAGTAGCAATCCCAGTCAAGGTGTTTCCTTGGGAATTACCCCACACTAAATTGTTACCGTTATCCCTGTACAAAGAGTAGTTTAAATAACTTGCCCTATTTTTCATTTTGCGGTTTATAATTGTTGCTCCAGGCGCACTCCCCTTGTCTAATCCAATAGAAAAACTAGTACCTTTTGTACATAATAAGGAAAGTGTAGTTTTACCGATATAGGAATTTTTTTTGTTGAAATTAGTTATTTCAAAGAGAAGATCATTTGCAAAAATTGTACAAGAAGGCTGAACAGTAGCAGTAACATCAATAGTGGACTGATTGTTAACCGCTCTAACTGCCGCTTGAGCGATTCCTTGCACAACAACTAATATTATGCCATAAATACACAAACTGCCTAAAAAATTTTTCATTAGTGCTTAGTATCTGTGATAAAGCTGTTAAAACAATTTACCTGACATAACGATACCATATATAACTTTAACACATTAATTATTATGCAAGTTATCCTGAATATCTTAAAAAAACTGCGCTATAAGAGCAACTAATTAAAAATAGCGAATCGTATGCTTGAAATTAGAATTCTAGGTTCATAGGGATTTAGAGATTTGAGTTATTGACTATAAGGTAATTTGTTGATATAAGTTTTGCATACTAAGGCATTATAAATTGGGACGTAGCTCAGTTGGTAGAGCAACGGTTTTTGGTATCGTAGGTCAGAGGTTCGAGCCCTCTCGTCCCAGCCATGGTGTGATAAGTACAAACTGACATTACAACAATCATTACTATGAATTTCAAGTTATGGATAGCTTTAATAGTATTGATATCTTATGATTTAGCAATAACTACAGCATCACCCATCATATACAATATTGCGAATAATTACGGCTCAAAGTGGGTATATGAAACAAATAACGAGCGTTGCTTATCGTTTCTAAAACCCCCCACCAATATCCATCAAAGTTGCATAAAACTAGATAATCCAGATTTATTAGTTTTTGATTATTCTAAAATGATGCTCGCTACCTTATATTTTAAACCAAATCCACAAAAAATTCTCATTATAGGCCTTGGGGGCGGAAGTTTACCAAATGCGTTGATTAAATTGTTGCCTACCACGCAAATCGATATTGTAGAAATTGATCCAGAGGTAGCCGCTATCGCCAAAAACTATTTCTTGTTCAAACCAACCGGTAATGTTAAGATCTTCATTGAAGATGGCTTTGAATTTGTTCAAAAAGCAACAGCTGAGAGCTATGATTTAATATTTATTGATGCTTTTACAGAGGATTATGTTCCCTCATCTTTCCTCACTTTAGATTTTGTCTCTAATGTCAAGAGGATTTTGACCAAAACAGGTACAGTAAGTGTTAATGGTTTTGGTAAAAAAAATAAACGTTATCGATTAGAGACACAACTCTATAAGAACACTTTTAACAATATTACCAATTTAACTTCCAACAATAGAGTGATAATTGCTACTAATGATCAATTCCCACCTCATACTCAAATTATCCAGCAAGCAGAAAAATGGGAAACTGCTTTTGAAGAAATTGGAATTAATGTAAATTGGCTACTAAGAAAACTTAAATTAGGTAAATAATAATTCTTGCTGGACTTTTTAATATAACATCCCCTACAAAATAGCACAAAATATGTACGAAATTAAATATTATAACTCGGATTCTCGGAAACAAGACAATAATTTATTATTTTCTACGGCAAAGGCAATAGTAAATAATATAGAATCTGGTAATTCCTACTATCAGATTTTCAAAAAGCATGAACCGCAGAATTTACTTAAAAACCTTATTGCAGTAGCAAGTGAGATTAGAAATAGGTTTTCTGATCTAATTGTTATTAGTATGGGAGGGGCAACTCTTAATCCTCAGATGTTGGTAAGTTTTCTAGGACAAGATCAAAATTCCCCCAAAATACATTTTTTAAATAACACCGATCCTTTTTTCTTTTCCGATCTCATGGACATTATAGAGATAAAAAACACTGCCTTTATCGCAATTAGCAATTCCGGAGAAACTTTAGAAACTAATGCTTTGGTGGGGTGTTTACTGAGAGAATATCAGAAACATAACATTACAGATATTGGCTTGCGATCATTTTTTATTACTAACCTTAAAGCCGGCATATTAAAAGATATAGCTATGGAAATAGGAGCTACTCTCATTCCTCATCAAGAAGGAATTAGTGGAAGGTATTCTGGGCTTTCTTCTGTTTCTCTATTAATTGGGCTGATCGCAGGCATTGATATGCTATCTTATATTTCCGGCGCAAACAAGGTTATCGATGTTTTCTGCTCTAATCTAGCAGAAAGCACACCCATATTAAGTGCAAGTTCTATATATTATTCCAATAAAAACACATTAGTAAATATTGGTTATCTCCAAAGGTTTTTGCCATTTTTAGAATGGTATTCCCAAATTATTGGGGAATCTTTAGGTAAGGACGGTAAAGGTTATACACCTCTAAAAGGTTTAGGACCAAACGATCAACATAGTATGCTGCAACTATATTTAGAAGGACCACAAGATAAATTTTTTAGTTTCTTTTATCTAGAGAAGATTAACCCAGAGGTAGGAAAGTATAAGACAATCAATTTAAATAAATTCGGATATTTAGCTCATAAAGAACTCTCTGATATTAATAAAGCAAATTTTACTGCAACCATCAATGCTCTTAACTTGAAAAAGCTACCTATAAGAAGCATTATTTTAAAAGAATTATCATCAGAAGCTTTTGGAGCAATGGTATGCCACTTAATGCTTGAAACAATTACAATTGGTCATTTAACAAGAGTTAACCCTTTTAACCAACCAGGAGTAGAGATGATCAAAATACGCTCAAAGGAATTAATAAGTAATTTATAATAATACTGCTATTTTTTTTCTTCCCATTTTTAGTTGTATTATTTATAAAAAACATTATATTCCTAATATTAATGCAAACAAAAAATATACTAAATTATAATTTATTTATCACTATGAAACTTAAGTCTTTCTCATTCTTATTTGTATTATTAGCATATATAACTTCTAGTTTAGCCGGAGATTATCCAAAATCAAGGGTTGAGACAGAGATGGACGAGATGGGTTCTCTACTTCAAGGAGAAGGACTTGTTTTTAGGCCAGGTAAAACCAAAAGTACTGCCACAAAATCAAAGGTTGGTAATGTAAACAAGTACCTTTACCAGGCAGCCCTAGACGTACTTGATTTTGCACCTTTAACTTCAGCAGATAGTATTGGTGGAGTAATAATTACCGAATGGTATAGCCCTAAAGGACAACCTAATACTCAATTTAAAATTAATGTTTTCATTAAGGATGAAGTGATAAGTTCTGAAGCAGTAGACGTGAAAGCCTATGAGCGTACCAAAATCGGGAATAAATGGTCAACAGAGTATAAAGAGTCTGCTATTGGCAGTATTCTTGAAGATAAAATAATTAGAAAAGCAAGAGCTTTATACCAGGCAGATAAATAATCATATATTCCTATGAATATCAAAGAAATAGAGGAGAAATGGCAAAGAGCCTGGGATGAAGGCAACGCTTTTGTTTCAGACAATAACTCCCAAAAACCTAAATATTATGTTCTTGAAATGTGGCCTTATCCTTCAGGAAAATGCCACGTAGGGCATTTGCGTAACTATTCTATTGGAGACGTAATTGCACGTTTTTTCAGGGCTAAGGATTATAATGTTCTTCATCCTATGGGCTGGGACGCTTTTGGTCTGCCGGCTGAAAATGCAGCAATTACTAACAAATTACATCCTGAAACCTGGACTTACTCTAATATTGACGTAATGAGAAAGCAATTAAAAGCTATTGGGCTTTCATATGATTGGAAAAGAGAACTTACTACCTGTGATCCAAGTTATTACAAGCATGAACAAAAGTTTTTTATTGATTTATTAAATAAAGGATTAGCTTACCAGAAGGAATCTATTGTTAACTGGGATCCTGTTGATCAAACGGTACTAGCTAATGAACAGGTAGAGAATGGACGTGGCTGGAGATCGGGAGCATTAGTTGAAAAAAAATATCTGAAACAATGGTTTCTAAGAATTACAAACTACAATGAAGAATTATTAAAAGATATTGATAGTCTAGATGGTTGGCCTGATAAGGTCAAGACAATGCAGAAAAACTGGATTGATAAATCCCAAGGTGCTAATTTCTACTTTAATGTAGTAGATAGTGACCAAAAAATTGAAGTATACACAACCACACCGGAAGCAATTTTTGGGGCAACATTTGTAGCACTAGCTTATAACCATCCATTTATTGAGAACATTAAACAGACTGATGAAATAAAACAATTTATTGATAAATGTATCCATAATTCTACAGCTGAGTCTGATATAGAAAAAGCTAAAAAAGAAGCTGTGTTTACCGGTTTATTTGCTGCTCATCCTTTTGATAAAAATATTAAATTACCGATTATAATTGCAAACTTTGTTTTAATGGATTACGGCAGTGGTGCAATTTATGGATGTCCTGCCCATGATCAAAGAGACTTTGAGCTAAGCCAGAACACAAAAAACTTACCTGTAAGACAAATTGCTACGTCTAAAGACGGCGATATTGATTTAACTTCTAAAGCATACCTTTACAAAGAAGATGATATAATAATTAATTCTTCATTTTTGACTGCTATGACAGTAAAAGACGCAAGAGAAAAAGTTATAAACAAATTTGAAGAGCTTGGAATTGGTACTCGCAAAATTAATTATCGCCTCCGAGATTGGGGAATATCGAGGCAAAGATATTGGGGTTGCCCTATTCCTATAATCTACTGCGAAAAATGTGGTACTGTGCCAGTTCCAATTAACGAATTACCGGTAGAGCTACCTAAAAATATTAGCTTTGAAAAACCAGGAAATCCTCTGGAACATCACCCATCTTGGAAACATGTAGATTGCCCTACATGTAAAGGGAAAGCAACACGGGAAACCGATACTTTTGACACCTTTTTTGAATCCTCTTGGTATTTTGCTCGTTTTTGTAATATTCATAGCAATGAAATGGTTGACACAAAAAGTTGTGATTATTGGCTACCTGTTGATCAGTATATAGGAGGGGTAGAGCATGCCATACTACACTTACTGTATGCTAGGTTTTTTACTAAAGCGATGGCTGATATCGGATATTTAAATATACGTGAACCGTTTAAAAACCTTTTAACACAAGGTATGGTTTTACATATCACTTATAAGGATAAATCCGGAAAATGGTTATATCCAAGCGAAGTTGAAACAAAAAATGGTAAATTTTTTCATAAAATAACAGGAGAAGAAGTTTATGAGGGTAAGCTCGAGAAAATGAGCAAATCTAAAAATAATGTTATTGACCTTGATCTCATGCTTGAAACTCATGGAGCAGATGCTATTAGAATGTTTGTTCTTTCTGATAGCCCAGCTGAAAGAGATTTAGAATGGTCTAATGCTGGAATTGACGGATGTAAAAAATTTATTGCTAAACTAACTGCCCAAAATGACAGAATATTTAATTTATTAAAAAAAGGTGAATCAAATAGTAAAAATAACAACGAGCTTAACAGTCAGGTTCATGCTACTATAAAAAACGTTACCGAAGATATTCTAGCCTATCGTTTAAACAAAGCAATTGCCAGAATCCGTGAATTATTTAATTATGTTTCAGATGAAGTTTCTAAGGAATCAGGCGACCTAACTAATAGTTATTTCGGTATTAAAACTGTTATTCAATTACTGAACCCTTTTATTCCCCACATTACTGAGGAACTTTGGCAAAAAATCGGTAACGATGTTCCTTTATATAAAACTAGCTGGCCTAGCTTTGACGAATCAAAGTTGCAAGTTAGCACTTACACAATGGCTATACAGATTAACGGCAAACTTAGAGCAACTTATGATTTTTCTGTTAACGCAAGCCAAGAAGAAATTAAAAAGATTGTTATCAATTTACCAGCTATTCAAAAATATATCAATGATGCAGAAATCAAAAAATTTATTATTGTTCCACAAAAAATAGTTAACATTGTAGTGTAATTTATGAGCAAATTTGTCTCCGGCCGAATAGCAAAATTTATTGCTGCGGCAGGAGTTTGTTCAAGACGGCAGGCTGAAAAAATGATTCTCCAGGGACGAGTCAGAATAGATGGGCAAACCATAAACACTCCAGTAATCACCGTTACTCCAGAAAATGTCGTAGAGATAGATGGAAAAATAATAAGCTTAATAGAGCAAACAAGGCTTTGGTTGTATTATAAACCAGTAGGCTTGATTACCACTCACCACGATCCTCAAAACAGACCCACAGTTTTCGAAGCTTTAAAGCCTTACTTACCTCGAGTAATTTCCGTAGGCAGATTGGATTTAAACAGCGAAGGCCTGTTATTGCTTACAAATAGTGGCACTTTAGCCCAAGAACTTGAATCACCGAAAAACAATTTTGCAAGGGTTTACAAAGTACGCGCACATGGTAAAGTTTCAAGTTTAATTACCTATATTATACATAATAAGTCTCGCCCACTGACAATTGATAATATAACTTATACACCCAAATCGATTAGATTAATTTCAGAAGGTGTAACAAATTCATGGTTTGAGGTAATATTAACTGAAGGAAAAAATCGGGAAATTAGAAAGATTTTTGCATATTTTTCTCTGAAAGTAAATCGCTTGATTAGGGTTAAATACGGTAAATACGACCTCGGAAACTTAAAACCTGGAGAGTTTAAAGAAGTTAGGGTATAAAATTTTGTTTATGTAGTTAACCTTATCCCACTTAACTACATAAAAATCTCACTAATTGACTCGATATTTAATTTACTAAAAACCATATAAGCTTAGAACATTCAAAGCATAGGTTGCTTGTTAATTTTCTTAGGCATGCCCGCTTGTATTACTGGTTATGCTGTTAAAAAATCTACCTTAACACCTCGTAATTTGAGCAATTCTCATCCTTTTTTATCCTAAACTGGCGTTAAGTAGATTAGATACTCCCTACTTCCCATACGGTTATATAATTTTTGTAACAAAATCCCAATAAGCCAGGAAGGTTATGTTATTTCTTTTTGAGTCTCTTGTTTCCTGGATTTGCTTTTTGATTTTCTTCTTAATAAGTTATTTTTTAGAGCTGAAGAGAGTCTTAAAATTTTATCTTCTTTTTTACTTTTGCTTAAAGCAGCACCGTGTCTTGCTTTTTCCATTTTTATATAAAATTTTTGTGACAACAAAAAAAGAGTTCAACTATCCTTATCTTTCTTTGGAACTCGCTAATTTTATTTTGCTTTTTGCTGTTTTCTTAGTTTTTAAAGTGTCGTTTTTTATGCCAAAATGCTTATCAAGTAAGCTCGCCATTTTTCTGTCCCGATGAATAGCTTTGCTACTCCCGGTGACAACTCCTACAAGGGTTTTACCGTTTCTTGTAGCCACCGTAATTAAATTACACCCAGCAGGATTAGTAAAGCCGGTTTTAAGTCCCTCCGCACCAGGATAGTTAGCTGTAAGCCTATTATGTCCATTTATTTGTTTACCCTTAAACTTAAAACTTGTTCTTGCAAAAAAACCGTAATATTTAGGAAAATCCCTTTTTATAGCGATAGATAGCTTGGCTAAATCAATCGGAGTAGTTTTTTGATCTGGGTGATGCCATCCCGAAGCATTAGTAAAAAAGCTGTTTTTCATTCCTAATTGTTTAGCACGTATATTCATTAATTTAGCAAACTTTTGTTCTGAACCGGCAACATTTTCAGCCACAACTATAGCTGCATCATTTGCAGATTTAACAATTAATGCGAGAATCGCTTCTCTAACGCTGATTTGCTCACCAGCTTTTAAATGTAACTTTGATGGATGAGCTTTTATAGCGTTCTGGGATACATATAATTTATCATTCAAGGAAAACTTACCGGCTTCTAATGCTTCAAATAACATATACAAAGTCATAACTTTAGTAAGAGAAGCGGGATAAACCTTTACATTTTTATTATGGGAATGCAATATCATTCCTGTTTTACCATCGATTATTAGGCTTGTCTGAACTGGACCACTAGCTCTTGTTTGTGATTTTTTTCTCGCTGCTTCTGAGAGATTCAATTGCAGGCTAAAAATAACTAGAAAGGCTGGTATAGCTATAAAATACTTAAATTTTAACAGCATAAAGATTGTAACTCTCCAATATTTTTAAAGTTTACGATCAATCTTTGCAAAGATTATCCTAACACATTGTTATTTACAGAAAAATAAATTATTTATTGTTCTCATATTTATTTTTTAAGTATGTGAGAATTAAAATGCCAGGGATAGCCAAGATAATTGTCCCGAAGAAATATAAATCCCATCCTACTTGCTCAACTATACTCCCCCCATAAATAACTATGGTATGGCTGAATAAGCCAGAAGCACTGCTAAATAAAGCATATTGCGTGGCAGAGAATTTTTTATTACATAGCACACTTAAGTATCCGACTAAAGCTCCCATTCCCATACCTCCGGCAACATTTTCAATAGCAATTGCAACCATAAAAGCATTAATATCATGACCCATATGGTTTAACCAAATGAAAGAAGCATTAGTAATACTTTGAGCAACGGCGGTTATTATCATTCCCTTAAAACTGCCTACACAGTACATTATGTAACCGCCAAGGTAAGTTCCGACAATAGTTGCAAACACCCCAAATGTCCCTGATACAAAACCAATTTCACTTTTTGTAAAACCTAATTCAAGGTAAAAGGGCATAGCTACTACCCCTAGCATTGCATCGCCCAGCTTAAAGAAAATGATAGCCAGTAATATTGCAATTGCCCCCTCCCTTTTAAAAAAATCAATAAATGGGTCAAGCGTCATCACTTTCCAAGAATGTAGGGAGAAAGCATTAAATTTATCACGGATTATGACAGGTTCATTCAGCGATAAAATGTAAAAGATTACAGCAAAATATGACAGGGCTATAATAGAAAATACTTTTGCCCATCCATATAACTCAGAGAAATAAAATGCACCGGAGGATATTATTATTAATCCTATTCTATAGCCAAATATAGTATTTGCAGCACCTATAGCTTGCATTTCCTTTTCTAAAATATCTATCCTAAAAGCATCAAAAATAATGTCAAACGTAGCTGACAGCAAACCAAGGGCAATAACCAAAACGTATAATTCGGCGAGGGAATTCTTTGGATCTACTTTACTCATAGAAAATAAAATAAAAGCTAGAGCACCTGCGCATAAAATCATCCAGCTTTTTCGATGACCAATTTTCCCTAATACCGGTATCTTTATCTGGTCAATAATAGGAGCCCACAAGAATTTTAATGAATAAAATATTTTAGATATTGAAAAGGTAGTTATTACTGCGAGAGCAATTTGTTCTTCCGTTAACCACGCTGAAATAACCCTATATAATATACCAAGAGGCATTGCGCTAAAAATTGCTAAAATAAAAATTTGCAAATGCCGATAATCTGTAAAAATTTTTAATACGCTCATACTTAACTAAATAGTCTTTTAAAAATTCTCAACAACACCTAATAAGCCATAACTGACTACTAAAGTACTAACCTGGTATATGCTAATACAGCATAACAGTCAATTTAAAAAATTATTTTTTTGGCTAAACAACTAGTTTGCAACTGTTTGTGCATTTCTAGAGAAATTTTTTTGGTATTGTTTTTTAAGTCTAGAGCTATTAGTAGGACTCTGTTATTCTTAAGATGCTAGGAATAACCTCAACCAACAATATACCATAGTTTGAACGTTAAATGATTCAGAATAAACATATAATTAGATTATCATTTATTGGGTTATTTTTAAACATAATAGCAAACATAGTGCTATATAGATACTTCATGATAGAAGAGGTTGTAATTAAGCAAATTTCCGACCAAAATGCTAGGATTGCTGAAATATATAAACATAAAATATGGGCTAATAATAAAAGCGCCGTACTTAAACTAAAAAACCGAAATTTTGAATCGTTAATGACCGATCAAGATTTTATCCAATTTGCTAAAAAATCTTCCCAATTTTTCAATGAATTAAAGACTAATATATCTTTATACGATAAGAATGGTAGAAAATTTATTGAAAGCCAATCTAACGACTTTTTAAATGTTAAATTAAATAATAGCACTTATTTATATAGTAAATTTATTCTAATTTTAGACAAATACTTTTTAAATTCATATTTTGCTAAAAATCCATTAATGGAAGCTATGAGAGGTAAAACTAGAAATATGCTAGTTTCGAGAGCTATGGTTACTGATCAAGACGGTTTAGAAAATGAAATATCTTATATAATTACTTATATCCCTATTATTGATTCTGAAAATGGAGAATTTAACGTAGATGGTATTGTTGAAATTACAACTGATATAACAGATCAGTGGAACAATATTGCTTATCTTGAGAAAAGAATATTTATAAGTTTTATTGTTATATTTTTAGTATTTTTTATTATTGTTATGTATAACACAAACTATGCTCAAAAAATTATTAATAAACAATTTGAAACTAACAGAGAATTAGAGGAAGCAAAAGTTAAAGCAGAAACTGAAAGCTCTGCTAAAACTCAATTCCTAGCAAATGTAAGCCATGAATTACGTACTCCACTCAACGCAATTATCGGGTTTTCAGAAATGATTTTATCTGAGACTTACGGAAAATTAGAAAACACCCAATATAAAGATTATATAAATGATATAAATAATTCTGGAAAGCATCTATTAAGTGTAATAAATGATATTTTAGATTTTTCAAAAGCTTCAGTGGATAAACTAAAAGTAGAGTTAATTGATCTTGATCTAAACAAATTGGCTTTATCAAGCCTGAGGTTTGTAAAACCAAGAGCTGATGAAGCCAATGTCAAATTAATTGAAGATTTACCTCAAGAACACATAGTAATGAAGGCCGATCCAAAAAGGCTAAAACAAGCTTTATTGAATCTTTTATCAAACTCAGTTAAATTTACCCCTTCAGAAGGTTCAGTAACTTTATCGGTAAAAAAAGATGTTTTAAAAAAATTAGTTTACATCTCTGTAACAGATACCGGTATCGGTATGAGCGATCAGGATATCCCAAAAGCTCTTTCCTCTTTTGGCCAACTAGATAATAAACTTAGCAGAAAATATGAAGGTACGGGCCTTGGCCTACCTTTAACTAAGAAACTAGTTGAATTAATGAACGGCACATTTGATATAAAAAGTATTGTCGGTAAAGGGACTACCATAACTCTTATATTTCAATATAGTGATATAATAACTTAATTGAACCGCTCATTTTTGCTCTGAATTTTGTATGTTTTAAATGCCTTCAAGATTTTTAGAAGTTTTATAAATATAAAATGAGATGCTATTTTGAAAACGTATTACCTAAATAGCCGGGGGTTTAGCATTCCTTTATCAGGCTGTAAATCATTATTTTGCAATCCTAACTCTTTACTCTTTGTACTGCCTCTACTACAGAATTGATTATAGGCAAATCTGATAATTTGATATTATATTTTAAAAGAAATGGTTTTATTAATTTTGTAGCCTCAAGCCCTTCAACCAAAGTTGAATAAGAAGAAATAAAATCTTTAGAATAATTATTTTGATGAAGTTCAAATCCAAATTTCGTATTTCGAGAAGTCTTAGAATAACTTGTTAAAATCAAATCACCTACTACCGCTGGCTCGAGGAGAGTTTCCTGTTTCCCCCCAATTATAGAAGAAATATGCAATACCTCCTGTAAAGCTCTAGTAATAAGCCAAGCCCTAGCATTTTCTCCAGCTCCACTTGCTTCCAGAATGCCGCTTTTTATTGCTACCATATTTTTAACTAGGGAAGATATCTGGACAGTTATAATATCTTCTGTAGTAGAAATTTCAAAACTCGGTGTAGATAATTTTTGAGCTAAGTTATTTGCAAGGCCTAGATCAGGAGAAGAAACTGTCGCACTGCTAAATTTTCCCAATGCTACTTCTTTAGCAAAGTTGGGACCGGAAAAAAAAGCAAAAGAATTATCAAAATGTCCTTTAAACCGGTCGGAAAGCAATTCTAGCGGATTTGAAGAAACCCCCTTGGTTGCTATCACAAAAACAGTAGTTAATGGAACATAATGCTTTTTCATTTCTTCTAACACATTTCCGAATGCGTGCGATGGCACTACAATAAATATTACCTCAGAATTCGTAATTTCTGCTATTTTATCCGTTGCTACTAAATTAGCTGGTAAAGTAACAGATTCAAGATATCTGGTATTAGTTTTTTTGTTATTTATCTCATCTGCTATTTCTTTTGAATCTGAATATATAACGACTGACTCATGTATTCTTGCTAAATGGGCAGCAATTGCGCTACCCCAACTACCACTACCGACAACGGCAAATTTCTTAAAATTGTACATTATGCTACCTTTGCTATCATATATTCTGCTTCAAAAGAGTATAATTTGGCTTTTATTATTTGACCCATATCATACTCACCCTCAAGCTTTACCGGGATAAAATTCTCAGTATGAGCCATGTTATTCTTTTCAACTAACACGTTTACGTCTTTACCAACATTTTGAGCAAAAAATTTATGTAATTCTTGAATGCCCTCAGCTCGCAGAATCGCAGCTCTTTCTTTCCTGATTTGTTTAGGTACTTGAGGCATCCTAGCAGCCGGAGTTCCTTCCCTCTCGGAGTAAGGAAAGACATGCAAATATTGAAGCCCTGCTTCCGAGATGAGTCTTCTTGTATTTTCAAACATTTCGTCAGTTTCCGTTGGAAATCCAGCGATAATATCAGCTCCGAAAGATACTTCTGGCCTAAGTGCTCTAAGCTTATTACAAAATTCTACAATTTGTTCTCTATTATGGCGACGTTTCATTCTTTTTAAAATCATATTATCTCCAGCTTGAAGGCTGATATGAAAATGAGGCATTATCTTCGGATTATGAGCAAAAAGGCTAAAAAGCTCGTCATCAATTTCTGCAACATCAATTGACGACATGCGAAGCCTTTGTAAATTAGGTATTAGAGAAAATATTCTCCTTATCATTTGAGCAAAACTAGGTTTCCCAGGTAAATCAGCGCCATAAGCTGTAACATCTACTCCTGTAAAAACTATTTCCTGATAATTTTCAGCAAGGAGCAACCGTATCTGCTGAGCAATTACTCCTATTGGTACAGATCTACTGTTCCCTCGACCATACGGTATCATGCAAAAAGTACATCTGTGATCACACCCGTTTTGCACCTGGATAAAGGCCCTTGCCTTTCCTTCAAAACTTGTTACCAAATGATTGGCTGTTTCTTTGACTGACATAATGTCATTAACAGCAATACGCTTTTCATCAATAAAGTAATTACTGCTAGAGAGCTTTTCCTCGTTCCCAAGTACTTTACTTACTTCACTCATTGATGCAAACATTTCCGGATTGTTCTGGGCGGCGCACCCAGTAACTATAATAGTTTTGGAAGGATCTTGTCTTTTAATTTTTCGAATAGCCTGTCTTGCTTGTTTTTCAGCTTCTTTCGTTACCGCACAAGTATTAATAACTACAGCATTTGTAAGGTGCGATTTTGCCAAATTATTCCTAATAATCTCACTTTCATAACTGTTTAATCTACAACCGAAAGTTATTACTTCGTGGGTTTTACTCATAATAATACTCCCCTGCAAAAACGTATGAGGCAGAACCAGTCATCAAAACCTGATTATTCTTTTTATTCATTTTTAAAGTACCAAGCTCAAAAGCGACTTTTGCTTCGTCATCCACAAACCCCAATTTATTAGCCGCTGCAAAACTAGCAGACGCACCACTTCCGCAAGCCATAGTAAAACCAGTGCCTCTTTCCCAGACTTTTAAAATTATAGTATCATCGTCGATTTGAGCAAAATTTACATTTACTCCATTAATAAATAATTCATTTTTCTGCAAATTTTTACCAAAGATTTTTTTATCTTTATCACCTAACTTGCTAAAAATAACAAGATGAGGATTTCCTATATCAACGCACACCATTTCCTTTGGCTCTATTCTGTATTTTTCAGCTAATTCCCATAATTTTTCCTGCGAGGGCATCCAATCTGTAGCAAAATTTGCCGGCCCCATATTGACAGTTATGTTATCTGGATCGGAATACTCGGCTGTAATCTCTTTACCCTCTACTTTTATGGTTGTATTTTTAATAGCATACCGGTCAAACATTAGACGAGATAAGCACCTCGAAGCATTACCGCAAGCTTTAGCTTTTGAACCATCCTGGTTAAAGATATTCATGAAAATAGAATTATTATCTTTTTTATAAGTTATAAATTGATCACAGCCAATACCAATATGCCTGCATGCAATTTTAATTACAAAACTTTTTATATCTTTAATATCAGCTAATAAGGAATCCTCAATAATGACAAAATCATTACCCAGGCCGTGCATTTTAATAAAAAATATTGTTTTCATAATTATTTTAAGTAACAATTTAATAACCCGCTGTGAGCCGTTATTGTAGCAAATTTTTAAAAAAATTATAGTTTTTTAAATAGGATATTTATAGATCAATACCGGTTAGAGATGAGCAATTGACTTTATTCCATAAAAAGAGTATTTTCTTAAATCAAATCAGCAGCAATATTTAACCGGAAAAGCACGGAATGAACCTATGACACAAAATAAAAAGCTTCCCTTGATGCCTAAAGCTACTGCCATATGGCTTATTGATAATACTACTTTAACTTTTAAACAAATAGCTGATTTTTGCGGTATGCACGAACTTGAAGTCAAAGGCATTGCTGATGGAGAAGTTGCAGTGGGAGTCATAGCGGATAATCCAATAACTTCTGGTCAATTGAATAAAGAAGAGATAGAAAGGTGTTGTAAAGATTCCAATGCAAAACTTCAGTTAAAACTGAGTAATGCTTACGAAACAGTTTCCAGGGCGAAGAAGAAAGGCGCTAAATATACCCCTATCGCAAGACGCCAGGATAAACCTGATGCTATCTACTGGATAATAAAAAACTTTCCTGAAATTAGAGATTCTACCATAATAAAACTAATCGGTACAACAAAATCTACAGTAGATGCGGTACGTAATCGCACTCATTGGAATATGGCTAATATACGTCAGCGTGATCCTGTATTTCTTGGAATATGCAGCCAGACAGATCTTGATAAAGTAGTTGAAATTGCACGTTTGGATGCAAGCAATAACGAAAGTAAAAAAACATCTGGGAATACTTTAGATAAGTAAATAGAGGCGAACTACTAGGAAGGTGTCATTGAATACCGCTTCTACTTTTGTTATGAGTTTGATTTCTAGTAGGGGTAGAAGGCGGTGATATTTTTGGTTCATATAATTTTTTATGGGTAACCGGTTGAGACGGGTTACTGGAATAACCAGAAGGGTTAATAGTGGCCGCAGCTTTTTTATTAACATAAGCATCATAACCGCTTTTTGCTACCACCTCAACAGCAACAGCACCGGCAATAGCCGTACCTACTGGAAACGCCGTAGCAAGCAGTGCTGTTCCTACCGTTTTCCATGGATTCTTTTTAATTTTATGTAACAGTTCAGCACCCATCCCTCTTGGGGTAGGTGAATCAGCTTTCCCTTGGCTTGCCTTCTTGTTAACATGAGCATCATAACCGCTTTTTGCTACCACCCCCACAGCAACAGCACCGGCGATAGCCGTACCTACCGGAAATGCTGTAGCAAGCAACGCTGTCCCCAAAGTTTTCCATGGATTCTTTTTAATTTTATGTAACAGTTCAGCACCCATCCCTCTTGGGGTAGGTGAATCAGCTTTCCCTTGGCTTGCTTTCTTATTAGAATAGGAATCGTAACCGCTTTTTGCTACCACTCCAACAGCAATAACCCCAGCAATGACAGTACCTGCTGGAAATGCCGTAGCAAGCAACGCTGTTCCCAAAGTTTTCCATGGATTCTTTTTAATTTTGTGCAACAATTCAGCTCCCATACCCCTTGGAGGAGGCATTTCTTCAAATTCTTTAGGCCGCGGTGACTGAACAACTTGGCTTCCTTTTACAGCTATTGGTACGGACATTTGGGTCTGTTTAGCGCCAGCAGGATTTGATTTACCGGCGTATTGCCCTTGTTCTATAGCAGTTGTTTGTTCACGAGTTTGTGATCTGGATAACGCTTTGGCCTGCTCTAATTTCCTTCTCTCTTCTTCATCCATTTGGGAAACAGGTTGTGCCTGTTTTGGTTTATTACTATAAGGGAAGATTACTCTACTAGCACCGTCACCTATGAAAGAAAATCCAGCTTTAAAAAGCTCCCCAGATCCGCTCAAAGCAAAACCACCGCTAACTCCTATAAGCGCTACAGTACCCACCAATACAGATACCCCAAATAGCGCCTCTCCCACACCCAATAAACCGTTACCCACAGCTTTAGCATGATCTTTAGCTGTTCTTTGCTTTGTAGGAACAGTAGTTTTTTCAGAATTCCCTGTCTTAGTCATTAATTTATCTTATTTATTAATTGTACACTTAAAATTAGTGTAACAAAAAACTTATCCTGCAATACAAGAAAATATGTTTATGTTAGTAATTATTAAGATTGGTGTTGCAAAGAAAAATTTACAATACTATTAAGGCCACAATTTCTTCCTGGAAACAATAATTATGTCTTTGGAATTATTGGAATCAAATGGTTCTCTAGAAAAACTTCCGTATACCTCTAATATTTCAAACCCTGCCTGATTTAAAAGATGTAATAAGGTGGGAAAATTTGTAAATTTAAGAGTAATTTTACTTAGAGTATGATGAGTTTGCCATACTCTTTTGGTGGTATATAAGACAGTATTATTTAAAGAATCATAACGTTGCGTTCCATAAACATTTACCCTATTACCATTAGCATCTAGAAAATCATGCCAGTATTCAAATTCCCTTGAAGTTTTCATTTCATCAGCCACAGTATTACGTATATTAAAAATAAAAAATCCGCATCTTTTCAGATGCCAGCTTACACAAGCCAAACACCTCCTTTGGTCGGATTCGTTCAATAACGCCTGAAAACTATTACCTGCCATGGTTATAAGGTCGAATTTTTGCTCTAGCTGAAACTTTCTTATATCTTCTTGCAAGTAGAAAATATCAAATCCTAAGGCTTTAGATTTTGCCTGCGCCATAGATAACATGGATGCACTTTTATCTATTCCTACACATTCTAATCCTCTTTTGGCAAGCTCAATAGTAAGTCTTCCAGTACCACAAGCTAAATCTAATACTCCTCCAGAATTAATATAGCTACTAAAAATATCAAAATCCTTAGTGAAATTTCCATACTCACAATCGTAAAGCCCAGGATGTTGGTATTCCTGAGTGATATTTATAGCAGTTTTCTCTTTCACCGGTCTACACCGTTTAAATTAACTCACATAAACACTAGGAAAAGCGTGATTGGCTTTAATAGCAAAATAACCCTGTTTACTCGCCAAGGTTACAGATATTTTTATAGAAATGGTCGCTATAAATAGATGATTTGTCGTATTTTTAGAAGATTTTGATAAATCCCATCATAACTCCTTCCTCAAGTATAGCTTGGCCATATATCCTTCGTTTTTATAGCCAAGGTTCTTATAAAATTCGTGGCTACCAGCTTTTGCACGTCTTAATCCCGACGTTAGATCAATAATAGCAGGGCTGCTTTCCTTTGCAATATCTTCGACAAATTTCATAAGCATCTTTCCAATACCTTGTCCTCTATAGCGACTAGCAACTACCAATCCCTCAATATGAAATCTAGTGCTATCTGAAACAAAAAGACTGCTCCTAGACCACGCCACTAATCCTGCAATCTGTTTGTCCATTTCACATAACGCCACTCCATATCCTGGGTTTTGCAAAAACCTTTTAAACCTTATATTAAAATCTTTAAATGATACAGGATATCCAAGTTCATCAAGTAATGGTAATAAAGCTGGGGTATCTTTATCTGTTGCCTCTCTTATTTTCAATGCTTTTCCTAAGGTTTTATTTTAACGTGCTTATTTCAGCTATGGGACTTGCTAAGCTTTTTATGGATACTGGAGAAGGTTTAACTAACAAAAAAATAGCCAGTGTAATGGCTAAACCTAAGAAAACAAAAATAAATTTGTGTGCATTAGCTTTTATCATTAAGGATTCTCATAATGCAAACGGAAAGTATTTGGTGGGCGATGACAGACTCGAACTGCCGACCGTCTCGGTGTAAACGAGATGCTCTACCAACTGAGCTAATCGCCCCTAGGAAAGCAATATGAACTAATTTTGCCGATTAATCAACTATTTTTTATGGTTTAATCAATTAATATGCAGAGCTAGTCTTTAGTTTTTTCCAATACTTTGAGGATAGGCTGCCTACTATCATACCAATCGTAGCCATTAGAAGGCCAATTAATTGAGGCGGTATATAATCTTCCTCAAGAAAAGTCAGTATTGCCCACGTACCTACACCTAGAATAATAGATAATATTGCCCCGTGGTTATTTGCTTTACTCCAGTAAACGCCAAATGTTAAAGGTACAAATGCTCCACATAAAGTTACAAGATATGCTCCTTTAATTATCTCTAATATGGTAACTCCTGCGCTTACATTTAAGTAGGAATAGAAATATACTAAAAATCCAAAAACAAACACTCCAATTCTTGATGTTAAAACGATCCCTCTATCCGTAAGCTTCAGAGAATCTTTTAGTATGTTCTCCGCAAGCAAGGCTGAAGGAGCAAGCAGAGTACCGGAAGCAGTTGACATTATAGCCGAAAGTAAAGCTCCAAAAAACAGAACTTGTAAGAACACCGGAGTTTCTTTAAATATATAGTCTACTAAAATCCTTTGCTGATCACCTCCAGCTTCTAACGTCTGCTCAAAAATCCCTGGGGATAATAATGAAATACCGTATGTGATAAAAATCGGCACAAAACAAAATATTATATATATGACACCACCAATCGTGGAACCAAGAACTGCTGTACGTTCGTCTTTAGAAGCCATTACCCTCTGGAAAACATCTTGCTGAGGAACAGACCCTAGAGCTAGAGTCAAAAAAGTTGCAACAAATTCAAGTGTATCATGAAAATTTGTTTCTGGCCAAAAATCAAATTTATTATTTGCCGCAGCATGCGAAATAATTTCAGTTGCCCCTCCGTCAAAACGACCGGCAACTAACACTGCCACAGCAAGTAACCCCACTATAATCAATATCATTTGGATGAAATCCATCACTACCAACGATTTCATTCCACCCACTATCGTATAGAGCATGATTATTGCTAGTCCTATCAGCATTGCAAGCTCAAAGCAAATCGCATCGTTAAAAATAAGTTTTATTACTAAACCAAGTGCTACTATCTGTGCTGACATCCATCCAAGATAACTGGCGCATATAGTTAAAGACACTAGCATTTCTACTACTCGTCCAAATCGTTGCCTATAAAAATCACCGATGGTTACAAGTTTCATCCGATAAAGTCTGGCAGCATAAAAAACACCAACTATTATAAGGCAAAAACCAGTGCCGATAGGTTCAGCTATTATTCCCCTTAAACCGTCATTAATAAAAACAGGAGGAATTCCAACAACGGATTCTGAGCCAAACCACGTAGCAAATACCGTTGCAACCGTCATATAGAGTGGTATTGCTCTACCTGCTAAGATATAATCAGTGGAATTTCTTACTCCTAGACTAGAATATAATCCGATTATAATTGAGAAGACCATGTATAAAGCTATAAAAAGTATTAGCATATGAGGTGTGGTGCTGGTTATAAAAATGTTAAGGGATGACTATATATATTTTTCTATTTCTTTCAAGTATAAATATAAATAATCGGTTAATTTTTCTAGAATCTCAAGAGAGTTTTTATCTAAATAATCATTAGAACAGAAAAGTTTTATATTAGTATCAGTATTATACAACTTTAAGTTTGTATTAAATTATATAATATATACATAAAAATCCCTTTTACAAAAAGCAAACAATGTTTTATGTTAACTATTATTTAACTATAAGTTGCATGAGCAAAAAGAAGTATATAATAAACCCAGAAGCAGAAGTTAGCGATTCTTTCTATATAAAGCCAGACCCCTTAAAAAAGGAGTACTTATTTTGCTGGGATTTTGATAACACTATAATAAAGGGTAATTCCCACGATTTTTTTGATACCCTGAATATTACGGGATCAGTACCTAAAGAATTAATAGACAAGTTTTTAGCAGATGAGGATAACTGTTTAAGAGATCCTGTTAATCTGTTACCTATCATACGCAAGACACTCAAACATGGCCACAAAATAGCTATTACCACCTTATCAGAATATCCAGAGGTAATAGAACCGGCTTTACAAAAGCTAGGCTTGACGGAAGATGAAATTAATAAAGTTAAAATCATCAACGGGCCTTCATCTACTCTTTATCCTGGTAAATTAAAGCATATAAAAAAAGCTATGGATCATTTTAAAATAACAACAGAGCAATCGGTATATTTAATTGATGATGATGAGAAAAATTGTTTTCTTGCTAAAAAAAACGGATATAGCGTGATTAAAGTGGATAACAAAGACTCAGTAGGGTGTTTAACAAAAATCAATAAACTTATTACAATTAAATCCACTACTGATGAATTTACCCCTGATAAAATAATTGATAAAGAACTAGGAGCTTTAGAAGACCCTAAAATATATACTCGTACACAAGAAGTTGGTAGTTCTAGTTTTTTTCCTACACCTGAACCTTCTTCTTTCAAGGCAAAACCATTAAAGAATAGTTCATTGCGTAAAAAATTATGTTTTGGACAAGATAAAGGTTTTATATCTTCCAAACCATTTTCAGAGGATATTTTTGCTAAATCCTTAACTGATTCATTACTTTCTCCGTTTTTACAGTTAGAAAAAAATCCAGTAGAAATATTAGGAGAAAAATTTAGTCCCTCTCTATCTGAATCTAGTGACTAGTTTTAAATAAAAATTTTTTAAAGTGCGTGATAAGTAAAAGTAGAAAATATATAAACCCTCCAGATAATATAATGGATGGAGCAAAAGGGATATCTAAATAGAAAGACGAGATCCCTCCTATAAAATTCATCATTAAAGAAGAAAGGATAGCAAAGCAGACCATTGAAACCGGTGACTTTGCAACTATTCGGGCTATCATTGCCGGAATTACTATTATACTGGTAACAAGTAATGCCCCGACAATCTTAATAGTTGATAGCACTGCAAAAGAGAGGATGGCTAGGAAAGTTAGTTCAAGGAACTTAACTTTTACTCCCCTTGATTCCGCAATATCCTTACTTAAAATCATCAAAACAAGGTCTTTATACGAAGAGAGAAAAAATATCAAAACTACTATAAGAATAAAGAATAATAATTTGATATCTTGGGCACTCGCTGAAATAATATCCCCTACTAAATATTTAGTAATATTAATCTGACCAGGGTAAGAATAAGCTAGCACCAAGCTTAAGGATATCATTATGCTTGTGGTTAAACCGATTGCTGCGCTATTACCGGAATTACTGCGCAATTTAAAAATGATAAAGGCAAAAAGGCCACTGCTAAGTAGCCCAGCATAGAAAACAGGCAAACCGGACATTACGCTTACGATGCCTGCAAACATACTTGCATGAGCCAGACCATCGCCAAAATATACATATCTTTTCCATAAAACAAGGCAGCCAAGAGGCGCAAAAATAAAACCGATTAAAACTGAAACAGTAATTATTACAAACATCGATAACCAAATATGTATTCCATTAATGATTGTGCCTATGATCATGTGAATGAACATAGAACCCTATTTCTGATAGTGCATTTTTAAAGTCTAAATTCTGGCCGGCATCATTTGGCTTACCTATGCAACAGACGTGACCATTAATACAAATTACTTGATCAGAATTTTTCATAACCGTAAACAAGTCATGCGAGATCAAAAAAACGGTTAAACCTGTTGTTTCTTTTATTTGCTTAAGCAGCTTGTAGAATTCTTGTTGACTTGTAACGTCAAGGTACTGGGTGGGTTCGTCTAGAATAACTAAATCTGGTTTATCCATAAGTGTTCCGGCAAGTACAAGTTTTTGTAATTGACCACCAGATAATTCAGAAATATCAATCTTCCTTACATTATCGAAATCAGCAAAATTTATCAGTTCAGAAACTTCTTTATCAATTCCACCTGGAACTAGAATATTCATTAAAGCTTCGGCATTCAAAGGCATATTGAAGTTAAAATCCAGCTTCTGGGGAGCATAACCGATTTTTAAATTATCCTTTATCCTTATTTGTCCCTGAGTTGGCTTTTCAAGGCCTAATATCATCTTAGCTATAGTAGTCTTTCCTGCTCCGTTTTGCCCAATTAATGTGGTTATTTCCCTTTGTTGTAGTTTAAAACTCACATTATCTACCAAAAGTTTTGAGTCAAAATATTTACTAACTGAAGAAAACTCTACAACTGGAGACATAATTTTCCTAAAATTAAGATATACAAGGATTTGAGTTTACTAGTACGACAAATAAATATAGCTAAAAAAGCAAAGTAAAAAGACTTGGACAGATACATGTTATATTTCAATCCAAGTCTTTTTGTTAAATTCGGGTTTAAACTGATATATTATTGACTTTCTTAAAACCAATAAATCGCTATTTAACGATTTCCCAGTTGCCGTCCGGTTTACGACAAGCCTTACCATAAGCTTTCTTCCTTTCCCCGCCTATTACTATTTCTTGGGTATATTCACGGCAGTAACCTTGTTCTGTCTTTAATGTATTAGTAGGAGTAATATATCCATAATTTCCACTATCAGGATTACGCCATTCAACGCTACTACCAGACGGAGAATATTCAAGAGCCTGACGTGAACTTTTTTCAAGTAATGCACGATCGTATTCGTCCATGGATTTACCAATCTGCCCGCCTATGAGTGCACCAGCTAAAGCGCCAACTCCTGTAGCAATAAGTTTTCCCTCCCCTCCGCCAAATTGAGAACCAAGTAACCCTCCAGCAAGACCACCTATTAATGTGCCGCCACTTTGTTTATTCATCTGCCCGCTACAAGCGTTTAATATAAAAACGGAAGTAACAAGAATAAGAACGTTTGATATTATTTTCACATAACTTTTCATATATTAATAACTCACTTTTTTGGGTTTAAGATTAATTTTGACTTTAAATAATTAGGTATTAAGATAAGTTACAGATAACCAATATGATATATGCTACTAATTTTTATTGCAATTAAAAAATATAGATATGGCTATAGAGAGGAATAATAGGCTAGTTAAGATTGCATCTTACGCATCAGTAACAACAGCTGTAATTATTATGCTAGCTAAAAGCTATGCGTGGCTTGCTACCGAATCGCAGTCGATTTTAGCGTCGCTTATAGATTCGTTACTTGATATATCTTCTTCAGTAATAAATTTAATAGCTATTAGAGTTTCTTTATTACCAGCAGATGATAACCATAGATTTGGCCATGAAAAGTTTCAGGATCTAGCCATTTTTTCACAATCAATGTTTTTTTTTGCTTCATGCTTGTTTACTCTTTTTTCCTCTTCAAAATCGTTATTTTCAGGTTCTGAACTCGTAAATTTAGAACTTGGGGCTAATGTCATGTATTTTTGCGTGTTTTTAACATTTATCCTTGTATGTTTTCAATCTTATGTCATCAGTAAAACAAAATCCAAAATTATAAGCGCTGATAAGCTCCATTATTTTTCGGATTTTATTACTAATATTGCCGTTATTATTTCTATTTATTTAAGTGCGACCTTTTGGTATATCGATGCTTTAGCAGGAATCGGTATTTCTTTATACGTCATGTATGCGTCCTACAGACTATTTCGTGAAGCAATCCGTAATTTAGCAGATGAAGAGCTCCCCCAAAAAGAAAAAGACAAAATCCTGAGCATCGTCTCTAATTACAATCAGGTAAAAGGTATCCATGAATTGAAAACACGATATGCAGCAAGTAAACCTTTTATTCAATTTCATTTAGAACTTGACGGTAATATTACTTTGTATAGATCTCATGAAATGGCTGATAAACTAATGAAAGATTTATTGCAGGAATTTCCAGAAGCAGAAATTACTATACATCAGGATCCAGCAGGACTTGAACAAGACGTAAATTATCGTGAAAAAATATAATTTTGAGAATAGGTTCATGCAACTGGCATTTCAGGAAGCCCGACAAGCTTTCGAGGAGAATGAAGTACCGGTCGGCTGTGTTATAATACACAATACGGGCAATAGTATTGTTGCCAGTACTAGAAACCTTGTTCAACAAACTAAAAACCCCAATTCTCACGCTGAAATTTTAGCCATCAACCGTGCGTGCTTAGAATTAGATAATAAGAATTTATCTGAATGCGATATATACATTACTTTAGAACCATGTACTATGTGTGCTGCGGCCATTGCTAACGCAAGACTCAGAAGAATATATTACGCTGCCGCTGACACAAAGCAAGGAGCAGTAGAAAATGGCGTAAGATTTTTTAACTCCTCGTCCTGTTTCCATCGGCCAGAAATATATACTGGTATACTTGAAGAGGAATCAGTTAATCTAATGCAAAAATTTTTTAACAACATCAGAAACCGCAGCTAAAGCATAATTTATTATGCAAACTCAATATAGCTTCCGGGAATATAAAATTGCAATATTTCTCCGTAAGTGCCAACAAATAAATTAATTAAAATTGCTAGCGTAAGTTTTCTTGATTAATTTTGGTTTTTTCGGTTCTATTACTTCAAAATCGTAATTCTTCTTTTTAGCAAATTCTATTGCTTTTTCCAAAGTAGGAAATTTTATTTTAACTTCATTAGACATATCATTAGAAGAAGTGCGTCCCATTAGGGTTTCCTTGAATTTACTCCTAGGTTTTTCTATAAATTCTAGCAACCAATTTCCAGAGCCGTGGCCAGATTGGGTTGATGATTTAGCAGGGACATAAATTCTAACTTGCATATAAGAAATAAATAATGTTTAATTAGCACAAAATAAATATTAATTGAGATTTATGACTAAATCTATCGAAAAAATGAGTTTTGAGGAAGCTTTGGCTGAACTTGAAGAGATAGTAAATAAAATCGATACCGGTCAAGAAAGTTTAGCTGATGCGGTTTCTAGCTTTGAAAGAGGAGTTGCCCTCAAAAACCATTGTGAAAAAATGCTAAAAGAAGCAAAGTTAAAAATAGAAAAAATCACTATCACCGCTGAAAATAAAATCGAATTTACTGAAGTCGAAGTTTAGTTGGGTAAATGAATAATTTAAGGCAACCAGTAATAGGGATTATTCTTGATCTAAACACCGATTCTAGTAAATATTCTTATGCGTCATTCCCGTGGTACGCTCTTAGGGCTTGTTATTCGCAAAATGTTGAGAAAGCAGGAGGAATACCAGTTATGCTTCCTTATAACCAGAATATTGACGCAACACTAGCATTGATTGATGGGTTGATTATACCTGGGTGTGATGAAGATATCCATCCTAGGTTTTATGGTTGCGAAATTTTATCGGATAAAGTTAAAACCAAAGATGTTAGGGCTGAATATGAATTAGCAATTACTCAAAAAGCTCTTAGTGAAAATATACCTGTATTTGGCATCTGCAATGGCTTACAATTAATTAATATCCTTTTTGGAGGAACTCTTATCCAACATATTCCTGCTCATTTTAGCAGCGAGTTAAATCATGAACAACCTCCACCTAAAAATATTCCAACTCACCCTATTAACATCGAAGAAGGAACAATTCTAAGATCTCTTAGCCCTAACTCCATGGTTATGGTAAACTCCACTCACCATCAGGCAATTGAAAATCTAGGAAAAGGCCTAGTAGCTTCTGCGTATGCCCCTGACGGAATTATTGAAGCGGTTGAGTCAAAAGATTATAAGTTTCTAGTGGGAGTTCAGTGGCACTCTGAATATTTAAATTCCGAGTTAGATAAAAACTTGTTTAAAAGATTGATTGAAGCAAGTTCATAGATTGTATATAGTAAATTTATTGCTAGTTTTAAGTTGCGGAAGCTATTACCATTTTCAATTAATTATTTGCAAAATTATGTTTCCTATTGTTAGATTAAGAAGAAATAGAAGAACTAGTTGGCTGCGTGACCTGATGGCAGAGTCAACACTTCGCCCTGAAGATCTTATACTGCCGATGTTTGTCGTTGAAGGAGAGAATGAACGCCACGAGATTAAGACGATGCCTGGAGTTTATAGGCAATCAATAGATCAAGTTGTAATTACAGCCAAAGAGGCGCAGGAAAGAGGCATAAAAGCAATTGCTTTATTTCCTTCAGTTGACGATAAGTTAAAATCTGAGGATGCTGACGAGGCATATAATCTTGATAATCTAGTATGCCGCACTATTAGAACCCTTAAAAATAAAGGCCTTGAAATAGGAATTTCATGTGATGTAGCTCTTGATCCTTATACTGTCCACGGCCACGATGGTATCCTAATTGACGGTGATGTTGACAATGATCAAACTATCAAAGCTTTATCTAATCAAGCTTTGGTCTTAGCAAAGGCAGGAGCTGATATTATTGCTCCTTCTGACATGATGGACGGTAGGATAATGGCTATCAGAGAAGAACTTGATTCTAATGATTTTACTCACGTTAATATTCTTGCTTATGCAGCAAAATATGATTCGAGTTTTTATGGGCCTTTTAGACAAGCAGTTAGGAGTAACAAGAAAGAATACCTAAGTAAAGCCACATACCAAATGGATATTCGTAACATTAAGGAAGCCATGCGCGAGATTGAGCAGGACATTTCAGAAGGTGCTGATATGATTATGGTAAAACCAGGAATGCCATATTTAGATGTAATACGTGAGGCTTCTGAAAGGTTTGATGTTCATATTTTTGCCTATCAGGTCAGCGGCGAGTATTCGATGCTAAAAATTGCTTCCGAAGCAGGAGTCCTCCAGTGGGAAAAAGCAATAGTAGAATCATTAATAGGTTTTAAGAGAGCAGGGGCCGCCGGTATTTTTACTTATGCAGCTTTAGAAGTTGCCGATATGCTAAAATAAAATATATTGGGTATATATTATATGGAAGAAAATAAAAAGATTAAACTAACCACTAAAATTATCATTTTACTTAGCATAATTATAGCTCTTGTATCTTCATATATCTTGATTTTTGTAGAACTGCCCAGTAAACCATTATCAGGTCATGGCGGAGCTATACCTGAAGATGTACCGATTGGTGGCGAATTTGTCCTAACTGATCAGAACGGTAATAAATTTAGCAGCGAGCAAATAAAAGGTCATTTGAGCCTAATTTATTTTGGCTTTACATATTGCCCTGATATCTGTCCTACTACATTAAATAAATTATCCAATGTTATCACCACTTTAGAAAAGTATAATATTGATATCTTACCAATATTTATTACAATTGACCCTAATAGAGATACTCCCGCATTACTAAAAGAATATTTAAGCCATTTCCATCCAAAATTTATAGGTCTTACAGGCTCAGCTGCAGATTTGAAATATGTAGCAGACCTGTATAAGGTATTCTATACTAGATCCCAAACTTCTGAAAATCTCAATAATTACATGATAGACCACTCATCTTTCGTGTATCTCATGGATAAACAGGGTAAATATATGAAGCATTTTTATATGAATAGCTCAGAACAGGAAATAGTCGAATATATAAGGATAAATAAGTAAAAGCCAAAAACTAGCTTAACTGTGACAATGAATGCTGCAGGTAAAATTGCCTTTAAAAGCTTATCTGTATTTATTTAAAACAAATATCAGCTTTTACCATTTTATTAGATGAATTTAAAAAAATTAAACAGTTTACTTAATTACATTCGTAAGGTCGATTTCTTTTTTCTAAATATTCTATAACCTTATGATTACTAACGGGCACTTCGATATAGTCCACAAAATTAGCTGCTAGGAAATGCCCATTTGTCTGGCCTTTTAAAAGACGTTCTTTTTCAATTTCTTCTTTTGTTATGTCATGCAATGAGGTGAGAGCTTCTATTACTTCCATAACATCCGCTAACTCTTTAATCAAATCTTCTCGAGATTCTGTATCCCTCACTTCACTAGCTTCCTCTACCAGCTTATTCTTTAATTCTTTGGCAAATTCTTCATCAGTTAAATGACGACCAAACAGTGCCACTCCCTCTTTTTTCATCCTCTCTGGCAAATTACTACGAATCAGTTTGTTAAAATTATACTTTTTCATACTACTCTACCTTATTTTGAAAGCTTTGCCTTAAGTAGGTCATTTACCATTTGCGGATTAGCTTTACCCCCAGTTTTTTTCATAACTTGGCCTACAAAGAACCCAAATAACTTCTCTTTGCCGTTTCTATATTCAGCTACCGAATCTGGGTGAGCGGCTATTATTTCATCAATAATCGGTTCTAAGGTGTTACTATCAGCTAGCTGTACCAACCCTTTTGCCTTAACTATTTTTTCAGGATTTTCTCCCGATTCAAACATTTCTTCAAAAATGGACTTAGCTATTTTACCGGAAATAGTACCATCTTCAATAAGAGTCACTAATTCTCTAATCATGATTGGAGTTATTTTACAATCAGCTAGCTCAATATTGTTCTTATTAAGTTTACCAAATAGCTCGCTACATATCCAATTAGCAACTATTTTAGGATTAACTCCAAGGCTTGCTTCTTCAAAATATTTAGCTATTTCTTCGTCAGCCACTATTACTTCTGCATCATATTGGCTTAATCCGAATTCCTTTACATATCTTCCAATTTTAGCATCCGGTAATTCTGGTAACTCGCTACGCAATTTTTCAATCAAGACATCTTCGACATATACAGGCAGCAAATCAGGATCAGGAAAATAGCGATAATCATTAGAATTTTCTTTTAACCTCATTGTTCTTGTTTCTCCGGTATTGGCATCAAATAACCTTGTTTCTTGCTCAACAACCCCGCCGTTTTCAAGTATCTCGACTTGTCTTGCTGCTTCGTATTCAATTGCTTTAATAATATTTTTAACAGAGTTAACATTTTTAATTTCACATCTTGTACCAAGCCCAGCACCTGCTTTTCTGACTGATATATTAGCATCGCAGCGAAGTGATCCTTGTTCCATATTACCGTCACATGAACCAATACACCTTAGAAGGCTGCGTAGTTTTTTTACATATTCTGCAGCTTCATATGGAGAGCTAAGATCAGGTTCAGTTACGATTTCCATTAAAGCGATTCCTGATCTATTTAAATCAATCAGGCTGCAATCAGGAGATTGATCGTGCATACTTTTACCTGCATCCTGTTCCAGATGAATTCTATTAATTCTGATCTTTTTCTCCTTTCCTTCTTCGGTTTTAATCAAAAGATACCCTTCCTGTACAATCGGTAAGTAAAATTGTGAAATTTGGTAACCTTGCGGTAAATCGGCGTAAAAATAGTTTTTACGATCAAAAATTGAAACCTTATTTATCTTGGCATTGATCCCAAGGCCTGTTTTGATTGCTTGCTCAACGCAGTATTTATTTAATACCGGTAGCGTTCCAGGCATTGCAGCATCGATCAGAGAAACTTGGGAATTTGGTTCGCTGCCAAATTCGGTAGCTGCCCCTGAAAACAATTTTGCTTTAGAAGCGACTTGCGCATGGACCTCCAGCCCGATTACATATTCCCATTTTCCTGTATTTCCTATTATATAAGCCATTTTTAAAAACCTCTCGGAATAAAATCTATATCTGAAACCCCGCGTTCTATGGCACTGCTTGCGCGCAATAAACTATACTCATCAAAAGCCGGAGTAATTAGCTGCATCCCAAGTGGTAAGCCATTTTTAGTAATCGCCGCCGGGACAGAAGAACAAGGAAGGCCAGCAAGGCTTGCCGGAATAGTAAAAATATCATTTAAATACATAGTTAAGGGATTATCCTGCTTTTCTCCTATTTTAAAAGCAGCACTTGGAGCTGATGGAAGTAATATTGTATCGCATTTTTCGAACGCATCGTTGAAATCATTCACAATTAATCTACGTACTTTTTGCGCTTTCAAATAATAAGCTTCCATGTGGCTAGCTGAGAGGACATAAGTTCCTATCATTATTCTTCTTTTTACTTCATCACCAAAACCTTCACTTCTGGTATGAATATACATTTCTTCAAGTGTTAGGTTATCCTTGCTGGTCCTGTGACCATAACGAACGCCGTCGTACCTTGCCAGATTTGAGGAAGCTTCAGCCGGAGCTATAACATAATACACAGCTAGAGCATACTTAGCATTTGGCAAGCTAATATTGACAATTTCAGCTCCTTCTGCCTTCATTATTCCAATAGATTTTTCCCACATTTGAATGATTTCATTATCTACACCCTCAGTTTTCATCAGCTCATAAGGTATACCAATTCTCATATTTTTTACGGATTTTGAACATGCTGATACTAGTTCCGGCACTTCTTTGTTGATCGAAGTAGAATCTTTTTCATCAAACCCCATCATGGCCTCAAGCATCAAGGCACTATCTTTGGTATTTCTGGTAAAAATGCCAGCTTGATCTAGCGAGCTTGCAAAAGCAACCATACCCCATCTGGAACATCTGCCGTAGGTTGGCTTAACACCCACGAGACCTGTAAAGGCAGCCGGTTGCCTAATTGATCCTCCGGTATCGCTACCAAGAGCCGCCATGACTGAAAAACTGCTTACGGCTGCAGCTGATCCTCCTGATGACCCTCCTGGAACAAGATCAGCCTCATTACCTTCTGCTTTCCAAGGGTTGATAACATTACCAAAATAGCTAGTGGTATTAGAGGAGCCCATGGCGAATTCATCCATGTTTGTCTTACCGAGCATAATAGTTCCGGAATTCTCAATATTCTGACTAATAGTTGAGTCATAAGGTGGCACAAAGTTACTGAGCATCCTAGAACCAGCGGTCGTTTTTACACCCTTGGTGCAAAATAGATCTTTAACTCCTACTGGAATTCCCTCGAGTTTTCTGGCTTTTCCATCATGGTAATTTTGATCGGCAATTTTTGCCATTGACAAAGCTTTATCAAAAGTCTCTGTAATATATATATTTAAATGTTTGTTTTTTTCGGACTGTTCTATATGGCTTCTAACAAGTTCGACAGCTGTAAATTCTTTGTTCCTTAAGGCCGTTAAAGCCTCTGTTATTGATAATTTTATTAAATCAGACATATTCTTATTCAACCATTTTGGGCACTATAAAACATTTTACTTCTTTGGCAAATGCAGCATTTTGTGCAGGTACATTTGCAAATAACTGGTCGGCAATATCACCGACAGTAACTTCATCCTCTCTAGTTCTCTGATACATATCAGAAACAGATCTTAGAGGTTCAATATTTTCGCAATTAGCTTCTGCAAGAGAATCTATCATTGCCATAACACTATTTAATTTTTTAGTAAAACCATCAAGTTCATCTTTAGAAAAAGATAGTTTTGCTAATTTTTGTAATTTTTTTAGCTCTTCCTCTGTAATCATTCAAATTACCTAAAATTAAATTTAACTTATTAGTTGAGAAATGGCTGAAAGAAAGCCAGTTATCGTAATAAATAATGATTTACCACTATTTCAAAGAAGTATTAATTATAATGCAACTTCCTTAGAATACCAATATATTGTTTTTTAAGCTTTTCTTTCTAACTTCGTCTTTAAGAAGTCGCTATTTATAACAATATATAATGCAATTTTATTTATTTTTCTGTCGCTTCTTTTTGCCGTCAGTGGTTTTGTTGAATCTACCTATATTCTTTACAAACTTTTGTAGACTACCCTGCTCAGTACCGTGGGCCTTAGTGTATTTACTCTCTATGTTAACATTCTCATTATGTATATCCTGAAGCAAAGAAGCCCCTAGCAGTTTCCTGTTATCGTTAAAGCTAATTTTTACAATTCGTTGTTCAACTACTTTTGGTTCAAACCAAGCACGCTTAGCTAGAGATCTTTGAATATAGTACCACGTGTTATGTGAATATTCGGGAATATAGGTGGGTGTGCCGATTAAATCAATAATTTCATCTTGAGTTAATTTTCTAGAGTTAATTTCCTCAATGGCATTATCGCTGACAAACTGCCCCCTTACGTCAATAGACTGGCAGCCGCTAAGTAAGATAAATATTACCAGTAAAAAAGGTCTAACCAAGCGCTTATTAAAAGGGTGTGCAAATAGCTTCATAAAAACTTTCTTTAAAATATCTAGATTTTTTAAATGGAATATAATATACTGCCCACGTCTTTGACAAATACTTTTTTTGATTATGTTAAATAAAATATTTTATTAGGTGTAAGTGTAATGGCAGTTCCAAAGAAAAAAACTTCTAAATCCAGACGTAATCAAAGACGTTCTCACGATGCTCTGGCTAGAATTAACGTAATAATTGATAAAGATACAGGTGAATATAGGTTACCTCACCACCTTGATAAAACAAGCGGCGAATATAGAAATCGCCAAATAGTTATAGCAAAAACTAAACCTCAAGAAACAGAGTAGGGTTTAATGGCCTCAAAAATTATAGGTACCGGAGGCTATCTACCAGAAAAAATTGTTACTAATTTTGACCTTGAAAAGTCTATTGATACCAGCGATGAATGGATAAAATCAAGGACCGGTATAACCCAAAGGCATATAGCTGCAACTGACGAATTTACCTCTCACCTCGGGTACAATGCTGCTCTCCAGGCAATTGCTAGTGCTCAAATACAAAAAGACGATATAGACCTAATTATTACCTGCACTAATACCTCAGATAACAGTTTTCCTTCTACTGCCAATAAAATCCATGGTTACCTGGGCCTTAAACACATTCCGTCATTTGATTTACAGGCAATTTGCTCCGGATTTATTTACGGCCTTCAGGTTGCAGATAGTATGATCAAATCGGTCAAATATAAGACTATATTATTAATTTGTGCAGATAAAATGTCTTCTATATTGGATTGGCAGGATCGAAAAACCTGTGTGTTGTTTGGTGATGGAGCTGGAGCAGTTATATTGCAAAAATCTGAGTCTAATTCGGGTATAATCGACTGTGATATTTTTTCGGACGGTTCGCTTGGCGATATACTTTATACTGACGGCGGGGTTAGTACTAACGGCAAAAGCGGAGTAGTAAAAATGGCAGGGGCAGAAGTCTTTAAAAAGGCTGTCGAAAAAATGCCCGAGTCCGTTTACAATATCCTAAAAAAAAATAACCTTACCCTGAGCGATGTTACTTATATTATTCCCCACCAGGCAAATCTAAGGATAATTAGTAACATGATTAATCAGTTTGCAATTAATCCTGATAAGGTAATTGTTACATTAGATAAACATGCAAATTGTTCTGCTGCATCCATTCCACTCGCTCTAGCACAATTAGAGTTGACGGGAAAAATTAAATCTGGTGATATATTAGTATTTACCGCTTTTGGAGCTGGGGCAACCTGGGGAGCAGCAATTGTCCGTTGGTGATTAATATCCCAGTTATACGAGAACTATAATATAAACAATCTTTAAATGGAAACAATTACCAAAGAAAAAATTGCTAATTTACTTAAAGAAAGATTGGGTTTTTCTTCTTTAATATGTGAAGAAATAACAAACAGTATTTTTTCTGAAATTCTTTATTTGTCTCTCACTAACAAGAAGCTTGTATTACCAAATTTTGGTAAATTTCAAGTACATACCAAAGGAAAAAGGCCGGGTCTTAATCTCCAAACTGGAGAGGCATTAGAAATAGAACCTCGGAAAGTCTTGAGATTTAGCCCTGCTAGTTCACTTAAAGAAAAAATAAATTCTCATGAAGCCGGTTAGTAAAAAGTATTTTTCTATTTCAGAAGTATCGGAAATTACTGGTATCCCCTTACATAAACTACGATATCTGGAGAAATCTAAAACAGATATAGATATTGTTCAAATCCGTGGAAGGAGATATTACACAAGCACCAATATTGAATCAATCAAACATTTTTTCAACAGAGATAACGAACTTCAGTTTAACTTGTTTTCACCTATAGCAGATGATTTTGCTAAAAGTAACAATCAGTTAGAAGTTTGCTCACAGGTAGTTGACCAAATTGACTTATTAATTTCTAAATTCACAAAATTGGAAAAAGACATAATAAAAACGCTTTAACTGCGGCCTAAATTTTACTTTCTTAATTGCCTCTACCATATAAACCTTTTTACCTGCTTATACTATCACGTGGTTTTGATTTTGGGATTATGGTTTTATTATCAGTATTTTTTAAATTAGACTGAAGAGTTTGTTTAAGTTTAGGATGCTGAGTAATTATTTTCTTTATTGGATTATCAGAGCTAATAAAGCTTTGGCAGAAATAGCTTCTACAGCGGGTTTTGATGCCTCAAGCTTAGAATATTCCGTAACAAATTCTTTGTATGCTGCTGATCTTTCATTAACAGGAAGCCTTAATTCCTCATAAAATTCCTTTTTAAACTTAGGCATCTGCCTTCTTTCGGAATTATTTTCGCTTCTTTTTGAAACCAGTTCTAAGTCACTAAGTAATAGCGCAGAGTATTCGGTTTTAATATTAGTTAGGGAAGGAGGCTGCTCTTGATTTAAAGCATTGTGAAATGATTTTAATCCATTACTTGTAACTGGGATTTTAGCGCCATCCAGTCTGTTACGGGATTAGGAACTGAACCACTTCGTCCTCTAATATATTTATCAAGGTCTGATATATCAATTTTTACCGTACCTTTACCCTTCATCACTTTCTAATAAAGCTATATTATAATAAAATATCTCCTTAAAGTAAGTGTCACTAATAGTAAATATGATTGCTAAAAGAACATCATATTTTTGTAGTGAAATTTAAACAAATTGGATATTTTTGTTTTTACTATTAAGGCCAAGAAGGTAATCTTTGGCATCCATTATTTTCTTACCTTCAGGCTGTAATTTAATGACTCTTAATATACCTCTGCTACAGGCAATTTCGCACAGTTTATTATTAAAGTTTAGTAGTGTGCCAGGATCGTATTTATGATCAACCGCAAGAGGTTCAGCTTCGATTATTTTAATTTTTTTACCTTGATACTCAAAATAAATTCCAGGCCACGGGTTCATCCCCCTGACCTTACAATCTATTAAAAAAGCAGGTTCATGCCAATTTACTTTGGATTCCTCTTTAGAAAGTTTATGAGCATAAGATACGCCTTTATCAGATTGTTTAAAAGGCGTTATTTTATCGATATTATCAAGAACCTGAACAAGCATCCTTGCACCGATCTTGGAAGTTTTGTCATGTAATTCTGTAAAAGTAATTTTATTAGAAATAGCAAGTTCTTCCTTAATTATTATATTGCCGGTATCAAGCCCCTCATCCATTTGCATAATACACACGGCAGTTTTATTCTCACCGTTAATTATTGTACGCTGAAGTGGAGCTGCTCCCCTATATTTAGGTAAATCAGAAGGATGGATATTTAAACACCCATATTTTTTTGCTTCCAGAATAGTTTTTGGTATAATAAAACCATAAGCAGTAACAACTATAATATCTGCGTCAATTGATCTGATCAAATTTGCTGTCTCTTCATTTTTTAAGGTTGAGGGTGTGTAAACTGGAATGTTATGAGCAATAGCAAGCCTATGAACAGGAGATTCTGTTATTTTCATTCCTCTACCCTGGGCTTTAGGTTTTTGAGAAAAAACAGCTTTAACTTTGTGAACCGTTGAGTCCAGTAGGGCTTTTAGCGCAGGTACCGCAAACTCAGGAGTACCCATAAAAATCACATTCATCCTTTTAAAACTCTCTGATTTGAGCCTCAAGTATAACAGTCATGTTATTGGTTGTAAATTTTAACTTAAATTATGTAAGCAAAAGCCTATGTTCCAAATTATACGCTAATTGCATTATAAGCGGCAAGAGCCTTTTGCCTTGCTTTTTCATGGACTACGATTGGTTTTGGATAATCTATACCGATTCTTATATTAAGCGCAGCTAGTATAGATTCCGGGGTAAGCCAAGGAGAAAATAGGTGTTTTATAGGTAATTGCTTTAATTCAGGGACAAATTTTTTCGTATAATTACCTTCAGGGTCAAATTTTTGCCCCTGTAAAATAGGATTAAAAATACGAAAATAAGGCGCTGCATCTGCTCCGCTACCTGCCACCCATTGCCAGCTGGCACTATTGTTTGCAATATCGGCATCAACTAAGCAATCATGAAACCACTCAAGCCCCCGTCTCCAATCGATCATTAAGTGCTTTACCAAAAACGAAGCAACTATCATCCGTACCCGGTTATGCATAAATCCAGTTTGCCATAATTCTCTCATACCGGCATCAACTATCGGATAACCAGTCATACCCTTTTGCCATTTTATCAAGAAATCGTTATTTTCTTGCCAAGGAAAATTATCGAATTTTCTCTGTAAATTTTTTTGTGGTAAGTCAGGAAAAAAATAAAGGAGATTGGAAGAAAATTCCCGCCATACTAGTTCAGATAAAAAATGCTCTGCATCAACGTCGTAACCATGTTTCTGTGAGTAGGAGCGGATATTATGCCAGATTATATTTGGAGATATTTCCCCAAAATGTAAATGCGGTGATAATTTCGATGAATATTCTAAATCAGCTCTATTACGAAGCTCTTTATAACCCTTTAAACCTTTCGCAAGGAATTTATCGAGGGCAATAAAAGCTCCATTTTCTCCTGGCTGCCATATTTTTTCAAAATTTTTATACCATTTTATTTTAGGTATTAAAGATAAATCAGTAAGTGATAATGATTCTATTTTTAGTAAATTTAAATTAGGGGGCTTAGCAATTGGCAATCGTATTTTAGAATTACCTTGTAAATAGTTCTTTTTATAAAATGCCGTGAACACTTTATAATTAGTGTTATCTTCTTTCAGGGTATCTTGTGGTTCAAGTAATAAAGCAGAATTAAAACTTTTTACCTGAACGTTTTGGTTTTTGAGATACTCCTTGATACCTTTATCTCTCTTGATTACCGCAGGTTCATAGCATCTATTCCAAACTATTTCGGCAGCGTTATTTTCTCTTATCAATTTATCAATAATTTCTTGTGGGCTGCCAATAAAAAAATTTAATTTTTGATTCAGAGATTGAGCAAGGCTCTGCAGGCTATGATATAACCACCACTTACTTGCTGCGCCGATATTAGCTCTTACATCTAAAATATAAATCGGAATTATTGGGCGTAAAGATTTAGCCGCATAATCTAAAGCTGGGTTGTCGCTTAAGCGCAGGTCTTGTCTGAACCATAATATTATAGGTTTATTAGACATTTTAATGAAACCTTGATTTTATGCTAAGCGAATTTTTGGGTAGGACAGTTTTCATAATTGAATCAATAACTAATCTAGTCAATTTTATTTTCTGGTAGTAATAACCTGCCAAAAAATAATTATGGTACTTGGTTATTATTCACTACCAGATTCACTTTCTATATCTTCCTCAACTTGTGCTTCTTCTTCGGAAACTTCAGCAATGAGGGACGCAGAAACTACTCTTTCGTCTTTTTCAGTTTTAAACAGAATAACACCGGAAGTACTTCTTCCTGTTATGCGAACCGAATCCAGCTTACATCTAATTAATTTACCATTATTAGTAATAAGCATTATTTCATCATTCGTATTTGCCGGCATCGAGGCTACCACATCACCGGTTTTTGCTGATAAAACCATATTAACGATTCCTGAACCTCCACGATTTGTAATCCGGTAATGATAAGCAGAAGTTCTTTTCCCAAATCCGTTCTCAGATATTGTTAAAATAAACTCTTCAGCCTTTGCAAGTTCTATAATTTGTTCCTTGGATAACGAAACCCCTAATTCTTCTTCCGTAAATTCTTGATCGCCTTTTGCTATTTCAAGTCTTTTTTCAACAGGAATAGTTAAATAAGCTTCCCGTTCTTCCATAGAGGCTTTTATTCCGTGAAGTATAGTCATAGAGATTACCTTATCACCATCTGCTAGCTTCATTCCTCTAACACCGTCCGAAGTCCTACTTCTAAATACCCTAACTGCATTTACCGGAAAACGTACAGCTTTACCCTGTCTACTTGCAAGTAATATATGGTCATCTTCTGAACATGCCATTACATTAACTAAGCTATCATCCTCATCCAGCCTGATTGCAATCTTACCATTTGCTTGAATTTTCTTGAAATCAGATAAGTCATTTCTTCTAATATTGCCTTTACTGGTTGCAAACATGATGTGCATATTGTCCCATTCTTCCTGATTTTCAGGCATCGGCATGATATTAGTGATGACTTCCCCTTCTTTTAAAGGAAGAAGATTAACAATAGGACGCCCTTTGCTTTGTGGATTACCGAGCGGTAATTTGTACAATTTTAAACTATAAACTTGTCCCATATTTGAAAAAAATAACATTGGGGTATGGGTATTGCCCACAAAAAGCTGCGTCAGTATATCCTCATCGCGCATTGAAAGGCCAGATCTCCCTTTTCCTCCACGTTTTTGCGCTCGATAGGTAGCAAGAGGAACCCTCTTGATATAGCCGCTAAGAGTTACAGTTACTACCATGTCTTCTTTTTGTATCAGGTCTTCCATGTCATATTCAAAATCACTTTGAATAATCTCTGTTAATCTCGGGGTTGCATAATCTTCCCTGACCTTTAAAAGCTCGGATTTTAATATTGATAATAATTTTTCCCGAGAACTTAATATATCGATATATTCAGTTATTTCCTTAGAAAGTTCTGTCAAATCTGCTTCTAACTTATCTTTTTCCATTGCAGTCAAGCGTTGCAATCTCATCTCGAGAATTGCCTTAGCTTGTGCTTCTGTAAGGTGAATTTTGCCATCTGCACCGATGATTGCTTTATCATCTACTAGTTTGATTAAATTTGCTATGTCAGAACAACTCCAAGATTTTTCCATAAGCTGATCTTTTGCATCATTTGGATTTGAGGCGCTTTTGATAATCCTTATTATCTCGTCTATATTACTTACAGCAATTCTAATGCCCAGTAGTATATGGGCCTTATCTCTGGCTTTATTTAATAGAAAAATCGTTCTTCTGGTAATGACAACTTCACGGAACTTAACAAAAGCACTTATTACCTCTTTTAAGTTCATAACTTTTGGCATTCCCTCATCAAGAGCGAGCATAATTACACCAAAACTAGTCTGGAGCTGGGTAAATGAATAGAGCTGATTCAATACAACTTCTGCCACTGCATCACGTTTTATTTCTATTACTACTCGTACCCCGTCTTTATTGGATTCATCTCTCAGGTCGCTAATTCCTTCGATCTTTTTTTCATGAACAAGATCGGCAATTTTTTCAACCAATTTCGCTTTATTTACCATATATGGCATTTCGGAAATAATAATAGCCTGTCTGTTATTATTATCTTCAATTTCGCATTTACCACGAAAAACAACACTACCTCGTCCAGTTAGATAAGCAGACTGAATACCACTTGATCCTAAAATAATACCACCTGTTGGAAAATCAGGCCCTTTAACTACTGATATTAACTCGGATATATCTATGTTGTTATTATCAATATAAAGAACACATGCATCAATTATTTCACCAAGGTTATGAGGTGGAATATTAGTTGCCATACCAACAGCGATACCTCCAGTACCATTTACGAGAAGATTCGGGAACATTGCGGGTATCACTTTAGGTTCACTTTCCGAACCATCGTAGTTAGCTTGAAAATCGACTGTTTCTTTATCAATATCTTCAAGCAATGTATGAGAAATTTTAGCAAGTCTGGATTCGGTATATCGCATAGCAGCAGCTGAGTCGCCGTCCATCGAACCAAAGTTACCTTGACCATCAATCAATGGCACTCGCAGAGAAAAATCCTGAGCCATACGCACCAATGAGTCATAAACTGCAGTATCTCCATGAGGATGGTACTTACCGATTACATCACCGACTATTCTTGCCGATTTCTTATAAGGTTTATTTGCATAAAAACCGGACTCGTACATTGAATACAAAATCCGGCGATGAACCGGTTTTAGACCGTCTCTAACGTCTGGAATAGCACGGCTTACGATAACGCTCATAGCATAGTCCATGTATGAACGTTTCATTTCGTCTTCAATACCTATTGAGATAACTGTCTGATCTTCTGAAGCACTCACTATATTCCTTCCCTACAAATTTATATATTTTATGGCGATGAGATTAGTAGAAAATTATCTAATTTGCAAGGTTTTAAGAACCAAAAATATATTTTTACAGGTTAAAGGTCGCTTCCTTAAATAGTAAAATTATTTGTGGTATAGAATAATACTTCAATAGTAAAATTTTATCCTTCTACACTCACATTATTTTAACATCCAAAACCTATTAAACTCTATTCAATACTTTTCCGCAGCATAAATACAGAAGCCCAATCTATTGGTTAAAAGATAAACCAAATTCTGTTGAGGCTATAAATCAATATTTAGAAGCTAAAACTAGTCAAGTTCGGTAGCACTAACCCCGTGTGTAGTTTTATTCCATTTAAATGGCATTAAAAAGATTTCTACTACTGATAAATATGCTGCAATACTATGCAGCACGAAGTAAAATGGCCATAAAGGAAGAATACAAAAGTCAATAAGTGTAAACTTTTTCTGCCGAGTAATATAATAAATAGATGAATAAACAAAAGCTAATGAAAGACCAGTGTTTACAAACCATAAATAGTATAGATATTGGTCTAATGTAAATAAAAATGCTACCATAATCCAAGGCATACAAAAAAAGCTATAAGAAGAAAAACCTATAAACACATATATTGATAAAACTTTTCTAAATCCTAGTACTTGATAATTTTTAGGGGATAAAAGAAATATATAAATAGTCTGGATAAATCCTTTGATCCATCTTGTCCTTTGGGTAAGCCAGTTACCAAGACTAATTGGCGCTTCTTCTAATGTTTTAGAGTCTATGATATGTACCTTATAACCTTTAGAGTATAATCTGATTCCCAGATCTGCGTCCTCAGTAACGTTATAAGCGTCCCAATAACCTATTTTCTTTAGAACTGATACTTTAAAATGATTACTTGTCCCGCCAAGAGTAATTGGTAAACCATATAAATCAAGCCCTTTTAGCAAATATTCAAACCAAAGTGTATATTCCATACTAAAAAATCTCGTTAATAGATTTTCTCCCGAATTATAAAAATTTAACCTGGCTTGCACACAGGCATATTCTTCAGGTAATTGTTTGAAAGCATGAAGAGCTTTCAGAAGCTGATCTGAATCCGGCTTGTCTTCTGCATCATAGATACAAAGGTAATCTCCTTTTATATAGGCTGTTGCATAATTCATTGCTTTAGGTTTTGTTCTAGGCAACGAAAATGGTACTTTAATTACATGTATATATCTCGGTAAATCTATAATCGACAATGCTTTAATTGTTTCCTTATCGTCGGCTTCAATAATGAATTTTACGTCTAGTTTTGATTTTGGGTAATCTAAATTATCAATAGCTCTTATTATAGACCTTAATTTCCTGACTTCCTTGTACAAAGGGACAAAAATAGTATAAATCGGGATTTTCCCTTCGTGTTTCTTGAAAGTAGGGAGCGGAGGGTTTAAATTTTTTGCAATAGAACGTTTGAATAACAGCATCTTAAAAAAATTTTGTGCCAAATAAATAGCGTTATTAGCAAAATGGAATAGATTGGAGAAAAATAGTAAGCTTATGGTAAATAACAATAAAAAACCGGTGATCATTTTTTTGTAATCAACAGTTTTTGCACTAACATCTTTAGAAACCAGCGATAAATAATGCTGGGATTTGTGCGTAATTAATTGGCTAAAACTTTGTTCTAAGATTGAGAATAAATCTTTTTCTGTAACAGAATAAAATTTTATTATATTGTTATACTTTCTTTTGATATATGAAATAGTTGAAGGCTTAACAAGGACACAACTTAATTCATTACTATCATTATAAAAAACAAAATATCCCTTGCGGTAGTAATCGTTTATATTTTCAAAATTTATTGCAATAATTTTATCCTTTGATTGAGGTATTACTTCTATATTCTGATTATTATAATCTAAAGAGTTATACATAGGGAAAGTAACGGTCCAGATACTTGAAATGTTTTGTTATGAAGGTTTTGTTTCCAGTAATATCCTATTTGGGTAGTAAACATATGGCGACCGGATTTGCTTACAAATTCCTTTGCAAGAGATATTTGTTCGTATATCAAATTTCTATATCCTCTGTTACCTCTATCAGAAAAACTGTATTCAACATAATTACTCAAAATTAGGTTTTTAATTAGTTCTCCTCCTTGAAGACAACTGATTTTTTTTATAATTGTATCTTTATAACTGCAATTAAAAGTTTTTCCAATAATGAACCCTATTTCCGAAAAATGTCTTTTACCGGTTTTTGATGTGGTAGCATAACCTACGTAAGAGCCAAGGCTAGAATGCAATTTTTTACCATGTATTTTATTCGTGCTATAAAGGCATTCAGGAGTTAGTAAAATTCTCCAGTTTTCGTTTTTATATAATAAATATTTGTAATAAAAACCTACCTCTTTAGTAATATTTCTTCTCGAATGGTATTCTTGCTTTTCTTCCTTTGCTCCATACTTATAGTACTTATCATTTTCCGAGTGAAATTTTATTTTTAACCCGATACTTTGGTTGGAACTACAACCGTATTCAATTTCATTACTTAAAAAAGAATCATCATTAAATATATCGTAATTATTGTAAAAATCTTCAAGTGCAACTAGCCGCTCCTTCTCATAGTCCGTTAGTTGATCCTGTTCTAGTAGATAATTAATCTCATTAGTAATTTCGCTAAGCTCTTCATTCCTTTTATCTTGAGCATCTTCTGTTTCTTCATCAATAAACAAAAAACTAGAGATAAACTTGTATTCTCCTTCGTTTGGAAGCCAGGATATTGCTTGAGATATATTAGAAAGAAGAATCACAATAAAAAGGGTTAGTATTTTTAACGGATATAGCTTTATACATTTTCCTTGAACCATAAAAATATTTTTTTAGCCCATCCCAGCTCTTCTTGCTCGCCAGATTTAAAGGAATTTTTTTTATATTTCAAGGCTTTTGATTTAATCATGCCTATTGCAGTGGAATATATTGCGACATTATTAACATTTTCAGCAAAAGTAGGTACGTTCTCGAGTTTAACTATCCTTACCTGCTTGTGAAATATTTCGGCTACTAAATTTTTCATTCCTTGTAGCCCAGAACCGCCGCCGGTAAGAACAATACGCTTTGCAATTAGATGGTCCATCCCTATATTGTCGTATTCTTTTTTTAGAAGGACTAGTATTTCTTCTACTCTAGGTCTAATAATCTCAGACAATTTAGATACCGGAATTGTCAAATTGACGTTATAGCTATTCTCTGGTTCAAAATCACCTATTCTAATAGATTCGTCTTTATTAAAAAGCTCCGGCCTTACATCTCCGTACAAAATTTTTAGCTTTTCCGCAGTATGCATCGATATAGATAAACATTTAGCGATATCAGAGGTTATATGATGGCTACCAATTGGTACACTCCCTACATATAATACCTTTCCTTCAAAAAATACCCCAAAACTACTGATATGGCTTCCCATATTAATTATAATGGACCCTGTTTCTTTTTCCTCATCAGAAAGGCTGGCGAGACCATCAGCGTAAATCGAAAGTACTATATCTCCAACTTCTATATGGCATCTAGCAAAGCAATTGGTTAAATTCTTGAGCATTAAAGAATTTGCTGTAATAACATGTATTTGGCAACTCAATTCCCTGGCATACATGCCGTTTGGATTATCTACAACTTTATCTTTATCTAGAGTAAATTCTATTGGAAAATAATGGATTACTTCTTGATCTTTTAGAGAGAAATCCGCTAAAGCTTTCTGAATTAATTTTTTTATATCCTGCTTATTAATTGGCTGACTCCCAAGTTTGAGCGTATGGTTAATGTAATAAGACTTAAAACCGCTAGATAACGAAATAGTAACTTCGTTTATACTTTTGTTGCATTCTTTCTCAAGCGAATAAATAGCGGCAATAATACTATTTTCTGCAGCTTCTAAATTTACGACCGTACTTGCCTTGAAGCCCCCAGAATATTGCAAGACTTGTGCGATGATAGTACTTTCCCCTGTTTTATTTATGTTTGTAGCGATAGCTGCCACTTTATTGCTGCCTATATCAAAAACAACATAATTTGCTGATTTTCCTTTCATGCTTACTTTTTAACCAGTTTTGCCCATTGTATTACTTGCCATTCTGCTAATTAATATAAATTTATATTAATTAGTTCAGTTTACAGAATTAGCTGAAAGCCACACTATAGCAGATATATATATTTCAATCATACTATTTTTATTTAAGGGTATTAATAATTTTTATCTTGAAATAGTAGTAGTTTTCTGTTATCAACTTTAACTACTTTCAAGTATAAGGACAGGTGTCCGAGTGGTTTAAGGATCCGGTCTTGAAAACCGGCGTGCGGTTCTCCGTACCGTGAGTTCGAATCTCACCCTGTCCGCCACATTATTATCCAATAAAATCTAAGTAAATCCAAAAAAGCATTGGAAGTACTAGTTATTAGAGTTATATATAGTCTTATAACGTCCCATAAAATATTACTAAATCCATAAAATTTAGGGGTGTTTTTAGGGGTGTAAAATATAACATAAAATAAGATACCCCTATATGCCACTTACAGATACAACAGTACGTACCGCTAAAGCAAAAGATAAACAATATAAACTCAGTGATTCAGCAGGGTTGTATCTTTTAGTTCAACCTAACGGCAAAAAGTATTGGAGACTAAAATATTACTTCGCAGGCAAAGAGAAGCTATTATCAATTGGAGTTTATCCAGTAATAAGCTTATCCGAAGCTAGAGAACAATGTTTACTTGCTAAAAAGCAACTAGGAAATAATATTGATCCTTCAGAGTATAAAAAAGGACAAAAACTTAAAAATTCAGTGAATACTGAAAATTCATTCAAAAGTATAGCTATCGAATGGCATAATAATCAAAAACAGAGATGGACAGAGCGTCATGCTATTTATGTTCTTAGAAGAATAAAAGCTGACGTATTCCCTATTCTTGCTTCAAGACAAATTAATGAAATAAAAGCACCTGAATTACTTGCTGTTTTGAGATTAATTGAAACAAGAGGAGCAATTGATATAGCTCATAGGGTTTTACAAACTTGCGGGCAAATATTTAGATATGCAATTGCAACAGGTAGAGCAGAAAGAGATATATCTACCGACCTTAGAGGAGCTTTAAAAACCAGAAAGAAAGAAAACTACTCGCGTCTTGATACAAAAGAATTGCCTGATTTTTTTACTAAATTAGAAGAATATGACGGCGAGTTACAGACTAAGCTTGCGTTAAAATTTTTATTATTAACATTTGTACGCACAGGAGAATTGAGAGGTGCTAGATGGGAAGAGATAGATTTTGAAAAAAAGGAATGGAGAATACCAGCAAATAGAATGAAAATGCGGGAGCTACATATAGTACCCCTTTCTACTCAAAGCTTAGAGGTATTAAAGGAGTTACGAATCATCAATAGTCATAGAGAGCATCTTTTTCCTAATCGTAATAAACCTATGACTTTTATCAGTGAGAATACCTTACTTTATGCAATTTATAGGATGGGATATCATTTACGAGCAACTGTGCATGGATTTAGAGCTACTGCCTCAACTATTTTAAATGAACATGGCTTTAAACCTGATTTAATAGAACGTCAATTAGCTCATTCTGAACGTAATAAGGTAAGAGCTAGTTATAACCACGCTCAATATCTCCCAGAGCGGAGAGAAATGATGCAATGGTGGGGAAATTACCTTGATCAAATTAGAAGTAATAAGACTTTTTAAAAACCACAGTTTTATCTTGACTCCACCTAAAGTAGCTAAAGTACCTAAAGTTTTATTGTTTATTACTTGTAATACTAATGATTTCCTTGTTTACAGAGTTTAAAAAAATCTATTTTTTCTTTACCTAAAGTTACCTAAAGCACCTAAAGTTTAATATAGTTAACTCTCTTAACAAACAATCAAAAAAATGTTGTAAAAATACAAAATTGAAAGTATTTTTTGGAGTCATAATGTCCAAACAGGTTTTTTATAATCTTAATACACTGTAAAAAATAAAGAATAATATGAATAATAAAGATTCAAATCAAGTTAATATACCTATATTTTATAACCAGTACGCAAAACAATATTATTGGGATAAAGAAAAAGCTGTAGCACTATCCCTTTCACTGGACCCAACTAAAAAAATACCAGAATCTTTTCTTGAAGAATATAACAATCGCATACAGTTATTAAAGCAAGCTATGGAATACGGCGATCCAGTTTTAAAACTAAATGGCACTGTAATTAAAGGATGGGGAAGCTTAGAGGGCTATATAATTTATCCAGATATTACGCCTGTAAGTCTCATTAATTGGTGCAACTTACAAAATATTACATTTCCACATGAATTGGAAGAGTTGGTAAGAAAGAGCCCTACTTCTAAAGGGAAAGATCTGGTATCAGAAATCAAAAACTTACGCTCTACAGTAAAAAACCAGCAAACAGAACTTGCTAAGTTGAAACAAGAAGCAAATTTAGTACCTAATCCAAAAAAGCTGGTCAGTTACCAAAAAGGGTATATTGGAGCAATGTCAAAAATATACGGGCATGAACGCCTATTAAATAATTTTGGGGATAAGAAACCTATACCTGATACTGACATTAACTCTCAAAAAAAGCTTACTCTTGCTAAGATTCAAAGTGATTTCTTGTTAGAAGGAATTTCGCTTGATGACGAAACTATTAAAACTATGACTAAACAATCAATTCATCACTTAGAAGAAAAGCGTAAAAATACCTCTAAATAAATTTGCTAGATAAACCCTATTTCGCCAAAATTGATTATTCAACTTATTTATTCAGTTTAAGAGTAGGTCTTACTTATCTTATAAGGTTATTGATTTAAGCGAAATGTGGGTATTTTCGTGGCGAAATGTTTTTGGTCGCCCACTTTTAATTTTAATAAGTATAAGATTGCTTCAAATTTCCTAAATCTTTAATGGAGCAATACATATGAAAAACTATTTACTACCTGACACAGGTTTTGTCCGTCTTTCTACAGTTCTAAAAATAATACCTGTTAGCAAATCTACTTGGTGGGCGGGAGTAAAATCAGGACGCTTTCCCCAATCAATAAAGCTTGGCAAGCGTATAACTGCATGGCGAGTCGAAGATATACAACGGTTAATAGCTCAGGAGAAGACTTATGTACAATAATAGTATCTTTGTTCAAGCTAAAAATAGTCTTGATGTTAAGGTAACAGTATTCAAATTATTACCAACTGGAAGAATTGAAGGTAATGAATTTGTTGTTCTTAACCCCACAAGAAATGATAAAAATCTTGGGTCTTTTAGGGTTAACCTGATTAATGGTAAATGGATTGATCATGCTACTTCTGACAAAGGCAGTGATATAACGAGCTTATTTGCTTATTTGAACGGAATTAGTCAATATGAAGCTGCACAATATTTACTAGAAAATATTACGTACTCAAAAAATCAAAATTTATCTATTAACCAACCTAAAGTGACTAACACACATAAAATTAATGTTAATGAGTATATTAAGAGGTTATGGAATGAGTCATTAAATCCTAAAAATTCAATTATCGAGAACTACTTAAAAAATCGTGAATTACTATTGGATGGTATACCTGAGTCTATACGCTATTGCCCTAATCTTTACCATGGACCTACTGGTAAATCTTTCCCTGTTATGTTATCAGCAATAAGTAAATATGGAACAGATAGGATCGTAGCTGTTCATCGTACATACCTAAAAACCGATGGTAGTGATAAAGCTGACATATCACCGAATAAAATGATGTTGGGAAAAGTAAAAGGAGGAGCCGTAAAAATTGCTTCTAGCAGTTCAACTTTGGTCGTTGCTGAAGGAATTGAAACTGCACTAAGTATATATGCTGCAACTAAAATACCCACATGGGCTTGTCTATCTGCGAGTAACCTAACAACAGTTGAACTACCGCCTCCTAATACTACCTCTGAAATTATAATTGCCGCTGATAATGACCAAGCAGGTATCAAAGCGGCAAGTAAACTTGCTATTAGATTACTGGATAATTGTTACAGGGTAAAGATTTCAATACCCCCTGAAGGTAAAGATTTCAATGATTTACTAAAAGAGGTAAAATCATGACTGCACAACAAGTCAAAGACATTATAGCAAATACAATTGAAATTAGCAAGCCGTCTCCTGAACCTCTTAGAAAGGCATTACAACCACCAACCGAATTTCCCATAGATTCTTTGACTCCTATATTAAAAGAAACTGTACTGGCTATAAACGATAAAACACAAGCCCCTATTCCATTATGCGCACAATCAGTCCTTTCAGCAGTTAATCTTGCTGTACAGGGACATATAAATATAAAAATGCCATTTGGGGAAGAAAAGCCTATTTCATGCTTTTTCTTAACTATAGCAGAAAGCGGAGAAAGAAAAACCAGTTGCGATAATATTGTATTGAAAACAGTAAAAGTACGTGAAGAAGAGCTAAGGAAACAATATAAACTCGACTTCTTTAAATGGAAAAATAATAATGACTCATGGGAAAAACAACGTAAAAATATTTTAAAAAGTGAAAAATACCCTGATTATAATAGCCGCCAAAATGCTTTGAATAGATTAGGAGAAGCACCAGAATCTCCTTTGACTCCTCTTTTAATCTGTCCTGAACCTACTTTTGAAGGATTATGCAAGTTAATGATAAACAGTATACCTAGTCTTGGTGTTTTTTCATCCGAGGGAGGACAGTTTATTGGTGGTTATGCTATGAATCCAGAAAATAAAATTCGCACTGCAGCAGCTTTGTCTGGGTTATGGGATGGAGAGGATATAAAAAGGGTAAGAAGTGGGGATGGTACTATTATTTTAGCTGGTAAAAGGTTAAATATACACTTAATGGTGCAACCAAGTATTGGTATAAATTTTTTGTCGGATTTGGCACTAAAGGATCAAGGTTTATTTTCCAGATTATTAATCAGTAGTCCACAATCTACTATTGGAACAAGATTACAGCGTGTAATAAAGCCTCAGAGTATTAATGCTCTAAGCCAATTTGATAAACATATGAATCATATATTGCAATTGGAATTACCAATAAAGGACTGCGGTAATAATGAGTTAAACCCAAGAACAATCGAAATGGATGATAATGCTTTGAAACTTTATCAAGAATTCTGCGATCACATAGAAATGGAACTTGCGCCAGATAAACAGCTCGCATCTATTAAAGGTTTTGCAAACAAATTACCTGAACATGTTTGCCGAATAGCTGCTACTTTGGCTGCATTTGATGATATAGAATTTAGTCAATTAGAATGCCATTATATAAAAATAGGTATAGAGATTGCATTATATTACGCCTCAGAAGCTTTAAGGCTATTTGATAATGGAGTAATCAACCCTGATATACTGCTAGCTGAAAAGTTACTTGATTGGTTACAAAATAAATGGAATGGAGGGGAATATATATCACTACCTGATATCTATCAAAAAGGTTTAAACGCGATTTCTACAAAATCAGTAGCATCAAGAATTACTACTATATTGGAAAATCACGGATGGCTTCAAAAACAGCAAGACCAGATGGTGGTAAAAAGTAAGACGAGAAAGGAAGTATTTAAAATTATTAAGAATTAGCAATTTATGTTTTATGAGTTTGTTTCCCAATTTTGATTTTGAAGTTTTTGAAAAGAAGTATGGAATATCCTTGACTTCCTCTGCTTCAACTTTAGGTATAGCTATACCAAACGATCCAGAACCAATTATAAGAATAATTGATATTTCAATAGAAGATGTTACACCATCACTTTTGGATTGTTACACAAATGATAATAGCCTAAAGAGCTTAGAAAATAAGGCTTGCAAGGCTTTTGTTACACCCGTTACACTTGCTACACCAAAAAATGATAATATTCAGGATTATATAATAGAACAACTTGAGGAACGGGTAGCAATCATAGAGCATGACGGACAAATTCCTTATGATTGGGCTTTACCGATTGCTAAAATACAATTACGGGCTAAACCCGAATCTATTACTAACGAAAAATGGAAGATAATAATACAAACATTTAGAAATGCTGATTTATTATTTGCAGGATATAATCTGTTATAAGTGGACAATATCCGATATATTCGGTTGTCATCCTATAGCACCTGAGAAAAGATTTGATGTTATGGGATTACTTATGCTACTTAATGAAGGTGATAGAATAATAGAAGTAAGTAGGGATGTAATTATAATACAAGGCGGTAGAGGAAGTATAGCTGCTTATTATCGTTATTTATACAATCAAAAAGCTTGTCTCGATGAAATATAGTTTAATCTTTACAATTAACGATAGTTATAGGAGTTAGAATGACAGTTAAGCATTATTGTATAATTACAACAGATCAATTACAATAAGGTTAATATAAATAAACTAAAATTAAAATATATGCTAGCAGTAAAATTAGATAGTTTTAATTCTTCAACTGGGGATAAAGAAGAAGCTAAAATAATTGGTTATGATGCGTCAAAATATAATGCTCTGAAACACGGGGTACTTTCAAAATATACTGTGATGCACTGGGAAAATAGGAGTGATTACGATTCCTTGTTTATCTCTTTAATTAACGAACATAAACCAGTAGGTGCAACTGAAGAGCATCTAGTTGAGGAGTTAGTTGGTGTTATATGGCGTAAGATGAGGCTTAGATATGCAGAAATGGCAAGTTTACAATCATCGTTAAGTAAAGATATTGGAGTAGAATTTTTTTCTAATAAAGATTCTGTCAAAGAAGCATTACTTAGAAGCTCGGATGATATAAGAAGTTTTGACGTGAAGCAAGCTGTGTTATCTACTGAAGAAGAAACAAAAAAAGAACTAACTAAAATAAATGATAAATTAAAGTGCTGTCTATTATCCGAGCAGATTATTGCAGAATCTGAGTCTTATAATGATGCACTTATCGCTTTAGATGAAGAAGACCAGAACGACTGGATAGATAATTGCCTTGGTGAACATGATGATAACCAAAGCGAAAAAGATGTAGAACAATTTGCTGATGAGTATTATACTGCTTCAACGGAAGATTTACTGCTTTATATAGAAGATTTGAAAAAACGTTATGAAAATCGTATTTATGAACTTGAAAATAGAAGTAAAGTAAAACACCAGACATTAGGTAAAGCCTTTTTTTATGATAAGGAACTAAGCAAATATATGAGATATGAAAGCCATTTAGACAAGAAGTTTGAAAAAACCTTAGCAATGCTTATTAGGTTGCAGGATTTAAGGAAAGGGTATAGCGTAGCACAAAATAACAATTGAGCTAATATACAATCCGTTTGGTAAAAATATAAAAAAGTTACTATTATTTACTTGAAATTGAATTAGCAATAAGTTTTTATAGTATATATGGTCAATGTTCTGTATATAGCTAAATGTTATGAACGGGAAGTACAATAACTCTAAAAGTGCATTAATTTTACAAAAATATACTTCAGAAGATATACAGAAGCTTTTAAATAGTGGTGAGTTCAAGTCAGTTATAGCTAGAACGCTTGGAGTGCATATCAAAGCTTTTAATGAGTACATAGAGCAGCATAATTTAACTTATAAGCCACCTAAAAAGCCTAGAATTAGCAGTAATCAAAAGCAAAATATCAAAAAGAGACAAAAGGACTCTAGCCCTTATCAAGAACCACTAGAAAGATTTAAAAAGCTATTTGAAGAAAGAAAGCAGAAAAGGACTTTACAGGAACTAAAAGACGCCTATTACTGATGAAGTGCAAATATTGTTTACAAACTAATGTAGTAAAGAATGGTCAATTGAGTTATGATCAGTATTACAGATGCAAAAGTTGTAACCGTTACTTTAAGCGTACTTTATTAGATGATGTTAATCCTAAAGTAATACAGAGCCTTTTAAATAATGGCGTTCATAAATACGCAATTGCTAGAAAATATGCTTGCACTAATACAGTTGTAAATAGATATATAAAAGAACACAAATTAATTGAACAAGTAGAAAAATCATCAGGGGAAGAAAATATATATAAGAAATAGATATATAAAAATATTGGTATAAGAGGACAATTCATGACACACAGATACTTAGACCCAACAAACGATGTGGCTTTTAAAAAGCTCTTCAGCAATAAAGACCGCTTAATAGACCTGCTTAATTCCATTCTTAAGCTCTCAGAGGGTAGCAGAATAAAAGAACTGGATTATATACCCCAAGAGCAGATGCCCTTATTCCTAGACGGCAAGAGAAGCATATTTGACCTTAAGGTAAAAGATGAAGCAGGGCGTTGGTATATTATTGAGATGCAACGCAAAATGGAAAGAGACTATATTAACCGAGTTCAGTTTTACGGCAGTTATTCATACGTAAACCAGATAGAACAGGGAGTAAGCCATAAAGACTTATTGCCCGTGGTGGTTATTTCTATTATAGGTCAGAAGGTATTTGATGATGAATTGCCTTGTATTAATTACCATTGCCTAAAAGAAACTAACACCAATAAGCAGTATCTTTTTTCCTTGATGTATGTGTTTGTAGAACTTGGTAAGTTTGATAGCAACAAGATAGAAAACGATATAGACCAGTGGTTACATTTATTAAAATGTGCTCACAATGAACAAGAACCTCCTAAAGAAATAAAAAATAGCAGTGTATTATCTGCATATGAGGATTTAGAGCAATACAGGTGGAATGCTAGCGAACATGATGCTTATATTAGAGCTAAGCTTGCTATGGAGGCGGAAGAAATTAGCTTAGAAAAGTCTTATGATGATGGTAAAATTGATGGTAAATTAGAAATAGCGAAACAAATGCTGGTGGATGGTGAACCTATAGATAAAATCATGAAGTTTACTAAGTTAAGTAGAGAGCAAATATTAAGCATAAACAAAGGTTAGGCTATGGACTATCAAAAACCTTGCCAGTATTCAATCAGATTAATAGACAAGTTAAAATCACTGGATACTAAGAATGTATTGGATTTTGATTTGATTAATAAGGCTATCTACTGGGCTAAAAAGTATCATGGTGATCAAAAAAGAAAGAGTGGTGAGGCTTATTACACCCACCCGCTAGAAGTAGCTTATATGATATCTGAGTATAAGCTAAAAACCGACGTAATAGTAGCTAGTATATTGCACGATATTATCGAGGACACAGAAGTTACGGCAGGGATGATACTTGATAATTTTGGATGGCGAATAACTGAAATAGTTGATAGACTTACCCGTGATAGACCAGATGGTACTAAGTTAAGTGTAGAGGAAATATTAAGTAATGCTTATGAGTTTAAAGATGAAGAGGTATTATTAATAAAGTTACTTGATAGGTTGCATAATCTAAGTACCTTGGATACGATAACAGTAGAAAAGAAACAAAAAATTGCCTTAGAAACATTAAGTAGCTTCTTAGCAATAGCCCTATCTTTTGATGAACAGGGTGATCAAATGATAGCAAAGTTATGTTTTAGTCATCTACAATTAAATTATTCTCAGCCTAGCTTTTCTTTCTCTAATTTCTGTAAATTAAAACCTATTGAATTTGATTTTTAAAAGTAAATAACCCATAACTATAACCAATAATTATAGGAATTATTAAAAACATTAAACCAGTATACCCGTATTTATCAGTTAAGATAAATAGCCCAAAAGATGATATTACGTACATAAACGCCTTTGCTATAGCAAAGGTTAAACTTGAGCATTTAAAACGATGCAATACAGGGAAAAATTTATAAAAGACAGCTTGAGCTGGGTAACCAACAGGAGCAGCTATCAATAAACCTTGAAATATAAGTAATTCAAAAGGCGAAGTAATGTAATCCAATATATTTGCCACAAACAGCAAAGGTATTATATATATTAATAATCTTATGGTAAGAACTTTTATAGGGTGGAATATTTTTACTAGGAACATTAACACTACTACAAAAAACATATCAATAATGGAAACTAAGAAATTATGGCTAATAATCTGCTCAGGGGTAAATCCAAATTTAGTTTTTAATAAATTACTGCAATAGACATACGAAATACAAAACCATAAAGGACTGGCACATTCGATCAAGAAATAACTAACAACATATTTTTTATTTACCTTCTGCAATGACTGAATATTTTTATCAATAGGTAGGTTTGCTGCCTTAAGCATATTGTTAATTCGCTTCTTAGCGTCTACGAACTCTGGTGTTTCTCTTAGATTAGTCCTTGCAATAGCACCTACTAACGCAATAACTGCACCAATCCAAAATGCTAATCTCCAGTTCAAGCCAAATGATGTTACCAAGAAAGCTACGCCTAATGCGGTAAATATACCAATTTTATCTGCTACAACCATAAGTGCTACATAAAAATACTGGAGTGGAGGTTTTATAGTTTCAGTTAAGTATAATTCTGCCCCAATTACTTCCCCCATTGAAGACGCACCTTGTAGCATACGGCATAATGTAACTAACCATGCAGCAGAAATACCTATTTGTTCATAGGTTGGTAGGTTTGCCATAATTACACAGGAAATAGACATTAAAAAAGTAGTGATTACAACAGTAGCCTTTCTTCCAATACTATCCCCTAACCATCCAAATAATAATGCTGCAAAAGGGCGGAAGATAAAGCTTGAACAAAAAGCAAAAGCAGATAATAAAGCTGTTGTATGAGCATCAGTCTGAGGAAAAAATAACTCATTAAGCAATACCGCCATGTGAACATAAAGCATCAAATCAAAATATTCTAACAGTGTACCTATGGACAATAAACCTACAGCTTCTTTCTGTTCTCTAGTCAGGCTTTTTTGTTCTATTGCTTGCATTATCAGGTAATATTTTTACTAGTTACTAGGATAATTCATTTACAAAATATATTGCAACTAATAATTAAAAATGATTTGTCATGTTTATTAAAAAATGCTTCTATTATACAACAACATCAGTTTTATAAGGGTTACGTTATTTAATAATAAATCCTTTTAAGATTTTGAGTGTTTGATAGGTATAAAATATAGTAAAATCTATATTTTTATTCTTAGTTGTAGTGAATATTTAAATAATTAAGTTAAATAAATATGTCAAATTTTGCTGAACAACAAACTGAATGGATATTAAATAACATATTAGTTAATGGTGAATGGGTTATTAATAATACACCTAAAAAAAATGTTTATTTTCAAAAAGCAAGACCAGAACACCAACATTTACTTGAAAATTTTTCTAAGAAAAAAGGTTATAAAAAGCCAGATTATATTTTGTATACAGAATATAAGTTAGCTGGAATAATTGAAGCTAAAAGAGGTGGGGAATCATTAGATAAGGCATTAAAACAAGCTACTGAATATGCCGATATGCTAGAAGCTCCACTCGTCTTTGCCAGCAATGGAGCTTATGTTGAAACTTACCATTTAACAGAAAACAAACCTTTGTTCATTAATGGTGAAAAGGTTGATAGGCTTATAAAATATAAAGAAGCCGTAGAATTTATAAAATCAGGTAAAAATGAAATTTATACATTTCCTCCTGAACTTATCAAATCTAAAGAAGATTTAATTCGTATTTTTAAAAAAGTTAATAACCTACTTAGAAAAGCTAATATATTTGCTGGGTACGATAGGATATCAGAGTTTTCTAGTATTTTATTTTTAAAGCTAATATCCGAACAAGAAGGCGAGAAATCTTATTGGAATTCAATAAAAAAACAAGATGATGATTTTTTACTTTCTTACCTTAATGGGACAGTTATAAAAACACTTGAGGATAAATATCACGGAGGAGTATTTAGCGAAATCAACCTAAAGAAAGCAAGTGTTATGAGACAAATAATAAATATTGTAGACCCATTAGTGCTTTCCGATATTAAGACAGATATAAAAGGTGATGCCTTTGAATATTTTTTAAAAAATATGAACCAAGCAGATAACGATTTAGGTCAATATTTTACCCCAAGACATATAGTAAAAGCTATGGTTCATTTAATAGACCCTAAGTTTAAAGAAACTATTTACGATCCATTTTGTGGCACAGGCGGATTTTTAATTGAAGCCTTTAATCATATAAAAGAGAACTCAATAATTAAAACGGAAGAGGATCGTAAAATTCTAAGAGAGAACACACTATTTGGTAGAGATGCTACAAAGGTTTCCACAATAGCAAAAAAGAATATGATATTGCACGGAGATGGGCATTCAAATATTGAAGAAAAGGATAGTTTAGAGCATCCAATAGAAAAAAAGATGAGTGCAATACTTACAAACATTCCGTTTAGTTTAAAAGATGTAGATTATACAGACAGTTATTATAATGGTTTAGGTAAAAAGAATGGTGATGCTATTTGCGTTCTGCATTGTTTAGATGCTCTAGAAGAAGGCGGTAGGATGGCTGTAATTGTTCCAGAAGGGTTTTTATTTAAAAAAGAGCTTAAAGAGATTAGAAAATTCTTACTTTCACGAGCAAATTTAGAGCTTATAGTTTCTCTACCTCAAGGTATATTTCTTCCTTATACTGGAGTCAAAACTGATATTTTATATTTTACAAATGCACATAAACCGCAAACCCGAGAAGGATATTATTATTTTGAGGTAAAAAAGGATGGGTTTACGTTAGATGCACATAGGAGAAAAATAGATGGTGCAAATGATATTCACAAATTGGAAGCAATTAATATAAGAAAAGGTGAAAAAGAACTTTTAAAAAAACAAGGATTTGAGTTTATAGATTTTGAAAAAGTTAGAGCTAATGATTATAACTTAGTTGGGAATGTTTATAGAGAACATATTAAAAACAATGAGTATATAAATGTAAAACTTTTTGAGGTTTGTAATTTTTTAAATGGGTATGCATTTAAAAGTAATAATTTTTCAAAGGTAGAAAACTCTAAACGACTACAAGTTATCCGAATTGGAGATATTAATAAAAATTCTGGGGTAGTTAATATTGAAGAAAAAATATATCATAAAAAAGTAGGCTTTGATAAGTTTATAATTCGGTATGGTGACATATTAGTTGCAATGACTGGAGCAACTGTTGGCAAGGTTGGATTATATCTATCAAATGCAGATGCACTTTTAAATCAAAGAGTTGGGTTACTTAAGGTAAATTCTAATGCCTTAAAAAGCTACATTTATTATATTTTAAGACATCAAAAATTCTATGATTACTGTCAGGATTTTGCAATTGGAACAACTCAAGGTAATATATCTGCACAACAAATATTAGATTTTTCAATACCTTTAATATCCTTACCTGAGCAACAAGAAATAGTTAATGAACTAGACAGCTATCAAAAAATAGTTGATGGAGCAAAGCAGATAGTTGATAATTGGAAGCCTTATTTTAAGGTTCATGATGGGTATGAAATTAGGAACTTAGGCGATATTGCAAAACTTGTAAGAGGTCCATTTGGTGGAAGCTTGAAAAAAGAAATTTTTGTTGAAAGTGGTTTTAAAGTTTATGAACAATCTAATTGTATTAAAAATGATGTCAAAATTGGGCATTATTATATTACAGAATCAAAATATAAAGAAATGATAAGGTTTTCAGTTCAAGAAAATGATATTTTAATGAGTTGCTCTGGAACTATAGGCAAAGTATTATTGCTAAATAATACTTTTGAAAAAGGTATTATTAATCAAGCATTGTTAAAAATAACCCCTGCACAATCAGTTTTTCCTAAGTATTTATATTGGTATATGTTATCAAATATAAACTTTGATAACAGGGGTATAGCAATTCAAAATATTATTTCTGTTTCTGAGTTAAAAAATACAAAAATATCTTTACCACCTCTTCATATTCAACAAGAAATAGTAGAAAAACTTGAACAAGAGCGTAGAATGATAGACTCGCAAAAAGAGATTATAAAGCTGTTTGAAGCTAAAATTCAAAATAAACTAAATTCTATTTTGCAAATCTAGGCTTATGGTTAGTATAACATACATATTTAGTCAAATATTAGTCAGTACAAAGAAAAGGTTAACAATTAGGGATATTAAAAACGAAACGCTAACAGCATAGCGTTTAGAGTGAGAACGGATTAAGTAAATATTATTGTAAAGTGCTTTCTTGTTTGATAGTAAATATATTCAAACTTTAGGTGCTTTAGGTAGTTTTAGGTGAAACAAACGTGAATTTTATAAAATCTTATAAGTCAGGAGTTGACTGGTGTTGCAGGTAATAACTAATAGAACTTTAGGTACTTTAGGTGCTATAAAGGTCAAAATCTATATTTTGTAAGTAATAAGCATCAAAAAAATACACGATTATAGAATAATTTTATCAAAGATTACATAAGGGATATAAAACAGGAAATAATAAAAAGGGGTATAATTAGGGGTATTAAAAAAATCTATAAAACTTAATCCTTTATTATACAAAGAGTATAAAGTATAATGTTGACGACACCCTGTCCGCCACACTATTATCCGATTAAATCTACCTCAATCAAAAAGATTCTTGAAGAGGCTAGTTATTAGAGCTATATGTAATCATATAGTATCCCAGAAGATATTATTAAATTCATAAAAGTTAGAGACGTTGTTAGGAGTCCTATTGTTTTTATCAATTTTTCTCTATCTCGATTTACAAATACGACAGAACCGTTGATCCAATTTACTAGCTATTTTTGCAGCAAGGCCATTATTTATTAAATCAATATGATGAGTAGTTGAAGTTTAAATAGAAATTTGATAGCATTCTAGGCGTCAAATAATAATTACCTAGAAACTATTACTAGAGGTATAATAAAAATGAGGACAGTAAAAACCGTAGAATACATATGGTTAGATGGAGCAAAACCAACAGGTAAAATTAGATCTAAAACTAGGTTAGTGAATATTCCACAGACTCCCAAAATTGATGACTTTCCTGAATGGAGTTTCGATGGATCTTCTACGGAACAAGCTTATGGTGGTGATTCAGATTGTTTACTAAGGCCTGTAAATTGTGTTTTAGATCCTCTAGAAAACGGTGGTGACTATTTAGTGCTTTGCGAGGTCCTAAATCCAGATGGGTCTGTTCATGAATCAAATACCAGGGCTAAGCTCAGGGCTGTTTTAGATAATGGCGGAAGCAAAGCAGAACCATGGATTGGTTTTGAGCAGGAATATACTATGTTTAGACGTAATATACCACTGGGGTGGCCAGAACATGGATTTCCTGGAAAGCAAGGGCCATATTATTGTGGGGTTGGTACTGAACAAATATTTGGTAGAGATTTAGCGAATCAACATCGAATAGCCTGCACAAAGGCTGGTATTTTATATTACGGCATGAACGCAGAGGTTATGCCAGGTCAGTGGGAATATCAAATAGGTTATCGTGGAGTTGAGGGCGAAGATGCGGGCGCGTTAAATGCTGCAGACCACACTTGGTTTGCTCGTTGGCTAATACATCGTTTGAGCGAAGAGTATAACATTCATATTTCTCATGACAATAAGCCAGTTAAGGGCGATTGGAATGGAGCTGGCATGCATACTAATTTCTCAACTAAAGATTTAAGAGACCCCAAAAAAGGCCTTAAAACAATGCAGAATTATATAGAAAGGTTAAAAATTACCCATGCTAAACATATTGCACACTATGGAGATAGGCTTGAGGAACGCTTAACAGGTACTCATGAAACATCTGCTATACATGAATTTTCTGTGGGTGAAGCTAATAGAGGGAGTTCTATTAGAATACCACGCCCTGTTGTAATTAAGGGATATGGGTATATTGAAGATAGAAGGCCTGGAGCAAATGCTGATCCATATACTGTTGCTGCATTGATTATTTCTACTGTATGTAACATTAAGTTTAACATTTAGCCCAGGATTGTTATAGCATTTTGGTATGGAAGACAAAATTTTGGTTCTTTCCAAGTAAGTGTATAAATTTCTAGGATAGGTTATATTAAGGGTAATATAACTTAATAGGAATAAAATAAGAGTAAGAGCGATCAAGAAAAAATAAAGCAAGCTGTAGATTTGTTAATAG